>JADMIO011826954.1_pt1 | contig 86322 bp, 62 predicted proteins | sample 8958161 | NCBI WGS metagenome assembly JADMIO01 (sample SAMN16585339, study PRJNA669376) | soil metagenome | isolation source: Crop rotation soil | place: USA: Cullars Rotation, Alabama | collected 2011 | reverse complement strand
GGCCGCGACTTCAAGTCACGTGAATTCCAAGCTTCGGATCCCACTGTGCTGGAAAGATTCCTAAAAGCAACGCCCAGGTCCAATCCGCCACCGTCTCATTCAACAGTCCTGGTGTAAACGCCACCACGATTCCCTGTCGCGTCGCTTCCGCCACATCAATCGAGTCGTAACCAACACCCCACCGTGAAATCACCTTTAACTCTCTCGCAAAATCCGATCGCAAAACTTCGGCATTATACTGGTCGGGACTGCAAAGCGTGGCTTGCACCCCCGGCAATCGCTTTTCTAAATCTTCCTTCTTTAAAGGCCCATACTGCTCCTGCGGCAGCACGTTACAGCCACTCTCTCGCAATAACTCCAGTGCAGCTTTTCCAACCGTGGTAAAAACGCGCGCAGTGATAAGTACGTTCCAGGACATTTCTCCGGAGATGAAAGACTCTTCCCCCAAAGTTCACAAACAAAAATGATTCCCGGTTGCAGTTTCTTATCGCACCGTGCCGTCTGGCATTGTGGTATTGTTGAAAATGGCACCCGTAAGGATTGTATTCGTAAGAATCGCCCCAAGAAGATTTGCGTCAGTCAGATCTACCCGCGAAAGGTTCGCTCCAGTCAAATCCGCATTCTTCAAGTTCGCCCCGGTTGCGTCCACATCAGACATTTTGGCGCCTCTCAGGTTCGCCCCACTCAGGTCTGCCTCGAAAAATACGCAGAAGTTAAGGTTTGCCGATTGAAAATTCGCTCCTGAAAATTTCCCGCTCACAAAAAAGGCATTGGACAGATCCTTGCCCTGCAGGTTCATTCCCGCAGCATCTTGATTATTAAGTTCCCAGATCAACCTCGTCTTGGCGGTAAATTTCGTTTCTGCATCCGCGATTGCTCCTCGAAAATCCACAAAATCCGTCAACGCCGTTAAAAAATTTGCTCCGCTCAAATTCGCAAGCTGCAGGTCCGATCCTCTCAAATCGGAATTTGAAAAATCTGTAAAACTCAAATCTCCATTGGTTAAATTGCATAACTGCAGAACCAGATTCGTCATAATTTTCCCTGAACCCTCCCCATTCACCATTTGCCAGACAGCCCTGGTTTTTTCGTCCATTAATGTGTTCTCATCCAACCTCGTATTGTGAAAAGTGGCAAAGTCGCTCGTGGTCCCCAGCAAAGATGTAAAACTCAAATCAGCCCCCCGAAAATCCACCCCGTCCAAACTCGCGTCCGTCATGTCCGAAAAGCTTAGGTCGCAATTTCGCATATCCGCCCCTCTCAATGTGCTTCCAGCCAGGGTTGATCCAAAAAGGTCTGCACCTTTCAAATCTGCCTCCTGCATTGACGCACTCCTCAAATCTGCCGCTCGCAAATCCGCTCCTCTTAAATTCGCTCCATCCAGTGTTGATCCAAAAAGATCCGCTCCGAACAAAGTGATTCCCTCGAAATTTGCATTTTGAAGCAGAACACCGATTAACTCGGCACCGTGAAAATCCAGAATCGATTCCACTTTCACAAACAGATTTTGCGTTTCATTGGTCACGGAAACCCTCGCTGTTTTATTTGCCAACGGAGGACCTCCGATTCTTTCTCCCTGTCCATGCCATTCAACCAGATTGCTCGAAACTTTCACCTCGTACGCCGCAAACATTTGCACTCCCGGGAGTGGCACCATCGACCGCACCGGCCACGAGACCTGTAACGTGTTGTTGGTCCGCGCAATTAATATTTTTAAATTTGCCTGTCCATGGACTTCCGCGGTCCACTGCCATCCACTTATCAATAATAAAAGAGGCCAGATAAGGTTTTTCATGGCAGCACCTCAATTTTGTAAAAACCCTTCACACTGCTATCGATCTTAAATTCAACGAACCCATCACCCGCTTTCAAAACACCGCTCACATCCAGCGGCTGCCATTGCTGCTTTCCTATTTCCGCGCTGTGGACCACTCGATAATTCCCACCCACCGCATTCCAGCTAATTCTCGCGGTTACCCCTTCAACAGTCATCTGGGCCCGAATCAACGTTTGCCTGGCTAGCGCCGCATTCCCGTCCTCCCCACTCTCATCGAAATCGAGCGTTCCATTTTCATTCCGGTCAATTCCTATTCGCCTTCCGGTCCCCTTCCCCACCAGTGTCATCAGCAAAGGATTGTCCACGGTTGCAAGCGCGATCAAATCCGCTTTGCTCATGATTGCGCTCTCGGAGTCTCGCAAAAACTGCCCTCCCACACTGTCCCAAAGCCAACCCCGCATTCGACCTTCTTCCAATCCTTTTACCACCAGTTCCAACCTCCCCGTCGGACTGCTCGCTCGGGTGAAGAACTGCTCCATCCGTGGATTGCTTCCGGCGAGTAAAAGTTGTTTCCCGAATGCTGCCGGTGGGTCGCGTGTCGGATCGCCCGGCGGAGTACTGGGATTGAATGGAGATACTGCTGCAGTCAGGTCCCCTCCTGAAAAAGAAAGTAGGAACGCGATTAGATTCGCCGTTTGCTGGTCATCTGTCATCGCGAACCCATCCTGCAAAAATCGCGTCAATGAATCCACCCGTCCGTCGTGGAAATATCCAAATCCAGCCTGCGCCTTTCCCAGATAATTCGCCCCGACTTTATCTGCCAGATTTCTTAATTGCGGCACTTTGAATGGTAATTCACCGGATCGTTCTGTTGCGCTGAGTGCCACATGACTTTCTCCATTGGTTCCAAGTGGAATTGCCGTCCATTGCCCATTAAGAAAGGTTTTTCCCGTTCCCATGCCCAGCGGAACAGTGTGACATTGGGTGCACGTCGCATTGGCACTTCGGAAAAATGTAAATCCCGCGCTCGCATCTCCGTTGGGCATCGGGTCACCACGAAATCTGGAGCCTCTTCCCAATGCCAAAAAACCTTTCAACGGCAGGTTTCTCGGCAATGTATTATCAAAATTTCGAAAGCGATTTGGGGGAAATGAAATGCTCCCCAGAAATTCCTTGAACTCCCGCATTTCAGACGCGCTCAGTTGATCATCTGCCCCTTGCAAATCCTGAAATGTTGGATTGAACTCTTCCAGCCCGTCTCGATCTCCCCGCCAGTGAAATGGCTCATGCCCGATAATGTCCTGAAGGGTTTGTGTTACCATCGGCCCTTTCATCGGGTGAAAATGATTGGTAACGGCAGGGTTGATGCTCCCGAAATTTCGGTTTGTAGCGGTTATTTCTTTCATCGCTCCGAGCTGGGTTCCTAAATCCCACGCCAACCGGTCCATTCTCCCATCCAAATGACACGAAGCGCACGCTGCCTGCCCCAGTCCTGAACTTTTATGAGTATTATAGAAATGGGGTCGCCCCTTCTTGATCGACTCGGGTGTCGGATCAAAAATCGATATCGTCTGCAAAACTGAAATTTGTTCGGAATCCACCACGCTGACGCTGGCTGCAAACCGGCTAAAAACGAAAAGCCGGCTTTTTCCCGCATCTAACGCCATCCCCGTCGGTCCCGCCGGCAATACCAATGGTTCACCTATCCGCTGCCCACTCCTGTCTAGGACCACTAAATTATCCGACCCCATGCCGGTTACGAAAAGCCTCTCTCCATTTTGATCCCACAAAACACCACGAGGATCGCCAACCGCCTTCTCCCTCTCCACAACCGGGATCGAGCGTTTCTTGTAATCCAAATGTGAGTTCAAATCCAAAACCCGCCCACTGCTCTCATTGGTCTTTATCAATCCCAACTCCGCCCTCGTGAAAATGCTTTGCAGTGCAGGTTCAAAGCGCACTTCATTGATTCCATCCGTTCCAACTACTGCCAGAGTCCCGGCTTTCGGATCCACCGCCACATCCATGCAAATGTTCATTAAGCTATCGACGTAGCTGACGCTCAGCCTCGGGACATCGATCACCGCAACGTCATGGTCCAGCAGTTCCCAATCCTCGCCCCTTCCTGAAAAAGGTGCATTGGTTCCCGTCACGAACTCTGTCCAATCTCCATTGTTATCATCCAGAAACCTCCCGTCCGATTGTTTCTTCACGATCATTCCCACTCTGGGAGCTACGCTCCCCGCTGGCAGGTTTGTCCCAAATGCGGGTAAAAAGTTCGTCCCGGAATTAGGTGGCGGATTCAATCCTCCGTATGGGCCCAGCGGCATATCCACAATACCGGCCGGCGGAAAATGTCCCAACCCTGTGAATCTCGGGGCCAGGATCGTGCTGCCATTGCCGCTCTCGAATATCGCGACGAACACTTTGTCTCCTTCGGGAGAGACAGCCATCCCCTTAGGTCGATCTCCTTCAATCTCTATTGCCTTGATTAAACTCCTGCTCTCACCGTCAAACACCATCACTCGATTCGCACCGGCACAACTGACAAACGCCTGCCCTCCCGCGAAAACCACGTCGCTCGGAGCGTCTTCAGTGTCCAGCAAGGCGACCACCGCGCGCTTCGCCATATCGATGATATTAACGGAATCGGAAATCTGGTTCACCACCCACAGCTCGTTCGTGTTCCGAAATCTCACGCTTACAGGGTCGATTCCCACCGGAACACTTCCCACCCACACAACCGTCTCTCCCTCGCAGTTTAGCAGTTCCACTCGTCCATCGGCCAAATTGCAGACGGCCAGCATCCTGCCATCAGGGCTCAATCCAACCGGATGTACAGGAGCCGTTTCAAAATTTATGAATGAATTACTCGAAATGCTTTGTCCGAAACTGCAAACCCCCGTTAAAAGATGACAAAGGAATACACCGCAAAGTATGGCCCGGTTCATGGTAGTTGTTGGGTTTTGTTCGCATAATTCATGCCGCATTCCTGAATAGTTTTACAATCCTGTGCCGCAAAAAACACAGCCCCCGTGCAGTCAAACGCACTTTTCTATTCCCCTCATTTTCTTCGCCACTCCTTTGCAACCACGCTCATATTTAACTTTTTCATTTTCATACCTTCCTCTTTAATCACCACCCATGCGCTGGCGCAAAGTATCCCTTATCGGTGTTGGCTTGCTCGGCGGGTCGCTCGGACTCGCTCTCAGGCAAGCGGGTCTTGCCGACGAGGTTATTGGCTACGTCCGTCGCCAGTCGAGTATTGCGGAATGCCTGGCTAAAGGCGCCGTCGACCTAGCAACTCTTGATCCTCTCGAGGCTGTGACAGATGCTGACTTGGTTATCTTTTGTACTCCACTCGCTCAAATGGCAGCTCTGGCAGCGACCATCGCTCCTCACCTGCAAAAAGATGTCATCGTAACCGACGTTGGAAGCGTAAAAGCTGCTCTGGTTGAAGAGCTTACTCCCATTTTCCAGCCATACGAAATCCAGTTCATCGGTAGCCATCCCATGGCTGGCTCGGAAAAAACGGGGGTGGCTGCTTCGCGCCCTGACCTATTCCAAAATGCCTGCTGTGTCGTCACTCCGACCGAGACCACTCCCAAGAAGTCCACCGAACGTCTTGAAGAATTCTGGCGTTCCGTCGGCGCACGAGTCCTGCGCCTTTCTCCCGAACTCCACGACGAACTGGTCAGCCGCACCAGTCATTTGCCCCACGTTCTCGCTTCGCTCCTCGCCCGTTACGTGCTCGACCCAAAATTTCCTTCCCACCAAACCCGCCTCTGCGCCAATGGTTTTAAAGACAGCTCCCGCATCGCCTCTTCTTCGCCCGAAATGTGGCGGGACATCATGCGCACAAATCGCGAGCAAATTCTGCGTGCTCTCGGTGATTACGTCGCTGAAATGAAAGATTTCGCTGCCATGATGGAACGGAATGACCCGGATGAAATCGAACAGTTTTTTCAAAAAGCCAAGACCCTCAGGGATGGTTGGGCTGTGCAATGCTCATCTTCCTCTTCCGAATAGACCATGCCTTTACCCGAACTGATCGAAATTGTTCCCCTCACAGCACAGGTGCAGGCCCAGATCACCGTTCCTGGCTCCAAAAGTATCACCAATCGCGCCCTCGTCCTGGCCGCTCTCGCCTCCGGAAAAACCGAACTTCGCGGCGCACTTTGGAGTGAAGATACTCAGGTCATGGTTTCATGCCTGCAGAAGCTCGGTTTTCAAATTGATGTGCTTCCAGACCCGGCGGAGAACAGCAATAGGTTCATTACCGTAACCGGTCTTGGCGGTGCAGTTCCCGCGGCGGGAACTGCAGCAAACCCGCTCGAGCTTTTCGTCGGCAACGCAGGCACAGCCGCCCGTTTCCTCTCCGCTTTGGTTTGCCTCGGCCGCGGGGTATACCGCCTCACTGGTGTTCCTCGCATGCACCAAAGACCTCAGGCTGCTCTTTTGGACGCCTTGCGCCAGCTCGGATATTCCGTCGATTCGCCCAATAATAAACTTCCCGCATTGATTCACGCCACTGGTCCGCGATCTTCCCAATGCACCGTTTCTATTGAAGAAAGTTCTCAATTCGCCTCCGCGCTTCTTCTTTGCGCGACAAAAGCCGGTTGGGTCGTCAATGTAGTCGGTGAGAATGCCGACGAATCTCCCTATGTCAGCATGACAACCGCTCTCATCTCTTCATTCCCTCACCACGGCGGTGTCTTTCAAATTGAACCCGATGCCTCCAGTGCCAGCTACTTCTGGGGGGCTGACTGGCTCACCACTAAATTTCCTGAAATGCGCGGCTCCAAAATCCAAATCTCTTCATGGATGGAGCAATCCCTCCAAATAGACGCTCGCTTTCCCAGCGTACTCGAAAGTTTTCCCTCCAAAATTTCCCGCCACGATGAATTGGGAGACAGTATCATGACCTCGATTGTTCTCGCCCCGTTCGCGGATGAACCGAAAAGTTTCACCGATCTGGGCAGGCTCCGGCTCCAGGAATGCGAACGGGTAGAGGCTTTAAAGACGGAACTCACCAAATGCGGCGCTCAGGTCAAGGAAAAAGGTGACACCCTCACCGTCTCTCCCGGCCCCTTGCATCACGCCGTCATTGAAACCTATAATGATCACCGGATGGCGATGTGCTTTGCAACTCTGGCATTGAAAGTTCCGGGAATTAAATTAAAAAATCCGGCCTGCGTGCGGAAAACATTCCCGAACTTTTTTGAAAAGATTTCTCTCCCGCCACCTTTTGGCCTCGGTGCGAAAATTCTGGATGCTGACCGCGCCCGCGTCCTGGACTCAGCCGAACTTCACCCCGAATAACACACGATGGCGAAACCAATTGTCATCGCGATTGACGGCACCAGCGCCAGCGGAAAAAGCACCAATTCAAAACTGGTCGCCAAAGCCCTTGGTTTTGTTTACGTCGATACCGGCGCAATGTACCGCACACTCGCCTGGTACTGCTTGAAAAATCAGGTCGATGTTCACGATCCCAAAGCAGTCGCCGCGGCCTGTCGCAAATGGAATACAAAACTCGACTGCGTCGATAAGAAAGTAATTCTGCTCGTTGATAATTATTATCCTGAAAAAGAAATTCGCACCGCCGAAACCAGCGCCGCCGTTCCCCATGTCGCCGCAGTCCCCAAAGTCCGCGAATTTATGAAAAAAATTCAGCGCGAATGCATTGAATTCGGCAACCTGGTCATGGAAGGGCGCGATATTGGTTCCCACATCTTTCCGGAAACTGACTATAAGTTTTACCTCGATGCCTCTCTGGACGAACGCTCCCGGCGCCGCGCCTCGGAAGGCGTTCAGGAAAATCTCGCTGCTCGTGACCAGCGCGATAGTCAGCGCGCCGCGGCTCCCCTCATGATCCCTCTAGGCGCAAAGGTCATCAACAACTCAGGCATGACCTCCGAACAAACCACAGCCCTGATCATGGCGGAACTGCACAAGCGCCTTCCACCAGCCGAACAAAAACCGTGAAGTTTCTATACTTCATCGGCTGGTCTTTTTACCGAATCCTTTTCACCCTGTACTTCCGCTGGTCAATTTACGGCCGCGAAAACGTCCCGGCTTCCGGCCCTCTCATTCTCGCTTCCAATCACGCAAGTTTTCTCGATCCGCCCCTCGTCGGCAGCGCTCTGCCTCGTGAAATTAATTACCTCGCTCGCGATACTCTGTTCCGCTTCCCCGTCATCGGCTGGATTCTTCGGGAAGTGAATGCCGTCCCCGTTGACCGCGAAGGGGGAGGCGCTGCTGGCCTTAAAGCCATTCTCGATCGTCTTCTCGCGGGCAATGCCATCATTCTTTTTCCCGAAGGCACTCGCACATCCGATGGCAACCTCCAAACCCCTCGCGCTGGTATCGGCCTCACAGTCATTAAATCCAATGCCCCGGTAGTCCCTGTCAGAATCTTTGGCACCTATGAAGCATTCGGTAAGCGTCATAAATTTCCACGCCCCAAAAAAGTCTCCATCGTTTTCGGCAAGCCTCTCGATTTCTCTGCTTTACGCACTGAAGCCAAATCCTGTCCTAAACCGCGCCTCAAACAAATCTACTCCGAAGTCACCGCCGAGATCATGAAAGCGATCGCATCGCTTTCAATCCCCCGGGAGAAATGACCTCCGCAACCCCATCGCGGTTTGCTTTGTTCGTTGGCACCGCGCTCGCCCTGGCTATTGGCTGGGGCATTCGCGGCAACTACGGACATGAAGCCGGTGCCATGATTCCCGGCGCTCTCGCCGCAATGGCTGCTGTCATTCTTTCCCGCCGCTCCGATTGGTTTTCCCGCATTCCATATTTTGCTTTTTTCGGCGCTCTCGGTTGGTCATTTGGTGGCAGCATTTCCTACATGCAAGTGATTGGCTACACTCATTCCGGCCACTCTCTTTCTGTCTTTTACGGTTTCGCCTCACTGTTCCTGATTGGCTTCTTATGGGCCTCTTTAGGCGGTGCTGGCACTGCCGTCCCCGCAATCCTTTCTGATGAAGAACTCAAATCCTTCTTTCCCCCAATCCTCCTCATTTTCTCCGCATGGTTGTTCCAGGATTTCTTGGTTGAACATCTCTTCAACACGGATCCAGCTTTTCGCCAGCGAGATCCCCTCTACTGGTACGACACCGATTGGCTCGGTGTCTCCGTCGCACTCCTCGCGACTTTTATTTACGTCCTGGTTCGCCGCAAATTCGATTCTGCCACATCTCTCATCATTTACATGGCTCTGGGATGGTGGGCCGGTTTTCTTTTGCTCGTTGTAGTTCTCGGCTGGCGCATGACTCCTCCCCGCGGCGACAATTGGGCTGGCTGCCTGGGTATGGTCATCGCAGCCCTCATTTTTTTTGAGCGCAAAAAATGGCGTCTTCTTACGGTCAGTTCTCTTCTCTCCGGCGTGTTTGGCGGCATTGCCTTTGCCGTCGCTGACCTTTTGAAATTGCTCGCTATCAAATCCGGCTGGACCACCAATTGGCACAGCGTCCTCGAGCAAAGTTATGGATTCATCAACGGCCTCGGTATAGCTGCCACGGTTTTGTTCCTGATACAAACAGCTCCACCGGCTCAACCCTTATCCGCCCGCAAAGGTTGGAAATGCTTTTCCGCTTTCTTCACCTTGGTTGTCATTACTTATTTGAACCTGCGCAAAAATCCAGGTGTCTGGCTCAACGCCAAAGCCGTCCCCGAACTTCTCTACGGTCTCTCTCCTCAAACGTGGTTCAACATCGCTTACCTCCTAATTGCTGCCCTCCTACTAACGCTTCTCCTCATCTATGCGAAATCGCCTTTGCCATTTATTCACACTAACGCTCTCGGAAAAGCTCAACTCCTCTTCCTCGTTTTTCTCTGGTGGATCGTTCTCGGTAATTTCGAGCGCGCTCTCGTTCATTTCGCTCCCCAGCGCCTCATCACGGAAGGCGTTATTTTCCTGAATGCGCTCCTCTGCACCTTAATCGTCCTCTGGCCTCGATCTGAAACCACCCTCCATTTCCAAGCCAAAATATCCCTCTCTCGCACTTTCCATTTTCTCTGGCTCGCCGCCCTCCTCACCCCCGGTCTTTGCTGGGCCGTAATGCGCCTAACCTACGGCAATACCCAGGCTCCCTTCGCAAACCGCCACATCCGTTTCGGTCCAGACGCCACCGCGATCACTCAAAAGCCAAATCCCGACAAACCCCACCCGTGAACTGTCCATGTCCGCCTCACCGCTAACTGCTCCGCCTCCATTTCTCGATGAACTTTTCCACGACTATAACCATCCCCACACCCCGGGAGCCGCAATTCTCGTCGCTTACAAAAACCAAATTGTTTTTTCAAAGTGCTTTGGCCTCGCCAACCTTGAAGAAAAACTTCCGGTAACCTCCCACACCAGTTTTCGCCTCGCTTCTCTCACAAAGCAGTTTACAGCCATGGCCATTCTGATCCTGGCCGCTCGCCGGAAACTTTCTCTCGATGATCGATTCACCGATTTCTTCCCCGATTTTCCCAAATTCGGGTCCACCATAACAATCCGTCACCTCCTCACTCACACTTCCGGCCTGCCGGATTACGAAAATCTCATTGCGCCAGACACAAAATCCCAGCTTTCAGACGCTGACGTTCTCAACCTGCTCGCTCAACAATCCAAAACTGAATTCAATCCAGGCAGCCAATTCAAATACAGCAACTCCGGTTACGCCCTCCTCACCCAAATCATCGAGAAAATCTCTCACCTCTCTTTCCCCGCATTCCTCCAGGAAAACATTTTCGCTCCCCTCTCGATGTCCAACACCGTTGCCTTCAGGGACGACCTCAACCAGGTCCCGAATCGCGCCTACGGCAACTCGCAAATCAAAAATCTGTTCCAACGCACCGACCAAAACCTCACCAGCGCTGTTCTCGGCGACGGCGGCATCTATTCGTCAGCCGATGATCTCTTCAAATGGGATCAGGCCCTCGAAAATCACCACCTCCTTCCCGCAGAATTCTCGCCTTTCACTCCCGCAAAACTGAACAACGGCAACCCAACCAACTACGGCTTCGGCTGGGAAATCAATAGCTACCGCACTCTTCCAATCCTTTCCCACAGCGGCAGCACCATCGGCTTCCGCAATTTCATCGCCCGCTTCCCTCAACAAAAGTTCACCTTCATCATCCTCACAAATCGCTCCTCGCCCCTGCCCGCCGATATTCTCGATTTCCTCATCGATTTTTATTTCCCTGGCACCCAGCCTCCCGCCTCCAACATGATCTCCAAACGCATTCTCGGCATTATCCCCCTCGACCCTTTCTCGCCCTAGCACCACTTGAAAAAACAGTCTGGCACCCGATAACTTTATTTGAACAGAAATGCCAATCAGATGCCCGGCTTTACCTCCTCCGGCAAACTTCATTCTTGAATTCTTCTTCAATTTACTTTGAATCGCCTCTGAACGAACGGAACAGGACCAGGGCAATAAGTTAAGAAATACAAGAATTCTGCTGTCGATAGGAACAGGTTGCGTTCAGAGCTCCCTCCGCACCGCTGTTCATTCTGGACGACAGAAAGAGCCGTAAGTAATGAAGTTAAAGCGTTTTCGGGTCCAAATGTACAAATCTGTACTCGATTCTGGATGGATCGACGTGAACAATTTGACCGTTCTGGTGGGTAAAAATGAAGCTGGGAAAACCTCGCTTCTCAGGGCACTTCACAAATTTAATCCCTTCGATCCGGAGCCTTACTCCATCCCACGCGAATGGCCCCGCGGCCAGCGGGGCGAAAGATCCGACTCTCAAATCGTCTGTAGTGCCGAATTCGAGCTAAACAATCAGGAACTCTCAGACCTAAAACAAATCACAAACGGTAAATTCGATTCGCGAAATCTCACCGTCTCAAAAGATTACGCCGGCCGATTCAAAGTGATCTTTCCCGCCACTCTCTTCTCGGAAAAAGATCTTCAAAACATTTTGGACACCCCGCAACTTCAAACCCTCCCTTCCCCTCAGAAGCAGGCACACGAATATGTGATCCGCGCCTTGCCCACTTTCCTCTACATGGACGAATACAAGACTTTCAATGGCACCGCGGCCCTTGATCAGGTCAAACAACGAAAGGATCAGGATAAACTTTCCGACGACGATCAGACCTTGATCACAATTCTCCGACTCGCCGATCTGGATCTCGATCAGGAAGTTCAAAAAGCTACCCAGCAGGATCGCAGCGAGCGTCAATACGACCTCGATGATGCCGCCGCTTCACTAAATCGAAAAATCGAGAATCACTGGAAACAACTCCGCTACGAGGTCGATTTCCGCTCAGATGGCCAGCAATTCATGACCTTCGTCAAAGCCTTCAAAGATAAAGCGCTCATCCGCCTCGAGGAACGATCCAAGGGATTCCAATGGTTCTTTTCTTTCGATCTCATGCTAATGCACGAAACGCGCGGTGCGCTCAAGAATTGCGTGATTCTCCTCGATGAACCGGGCCTCCACCTGCATCCAGCCGCTCAGGTGGACCTCCTGGACCGCCTCAACGAATACGCCAGGGACAATACTCTCATTTACACCACCCACCTTCCATTCATGATCGATCTTAAGCATCCCGAGCGAATCCGCGTCGTCTCGGAATCAGAGCAGGGCCCCGTCGTGACTGAAAGCCTCAACACCGAGCCCGATGCGAAACTGGTACTGCAAGCGGCGCTCTCAATTGCCGGTCGAACCAGCTATTCCGCCGTGGAACAAAATCTCGTAGTCGAAGGCATTGACGACTACTGGATTTTAACCGCGCTCTCTGACCTCTCGTTGCGTTCTAATAAGCAAGGGCTTCCTCCGGATCTCCTTCTGACTCCCGCCGGCGGTCTGGATCAATTAATTTATATCACCACTTTTATGGTCGGTCAGAATTTGGAAGTCGTCGCTCTTTTCGATACCGACAAAGTTGCGACCGCCGCCAGGGATCAGTTCGACAGGAATTGGCTCTCCCGCTATCGCGACCAAAAAGCCAGCACATTAAGTTTCGGGCCTGCGGTCGGCCTTCTGGACAGGGAATTCTCCATCGAAGACCTCTTTCCAGAAGATTTTTACATCTCTTGCGTGGACGAAGTTTATGGCAGGCAGCTCGGAACACAGCGGGTCAATTTAAAAACTCTCCCGCGTGGCGACCAATTGGTGAAGCGCGTCGAGAAATTCTTTGAGACCGCATCACTGCCTTTCAATAAAACAGCCGTTTCCAAAGTCCTCTGCAAAAAAATTCGCGGAATGAAAAGTGTTTCCGAACTTCGCTCCACCACCGTTTCACTCATCGAAGTCCTCTTTGAAAATATCAGAAAAGAATTCGCGGCCTTTCAATCCAGGTAACCGCTTTCGGCAAGCTCCGCGATTCCTCCCGGACAGCGTTTCAGAAAAAGCCTATTGAAGTTGCTAAAGGGTTATCCGATAGAATACCTAAAGCCGTGACACTGACCCAAATCATCAGTCAAAAAGCGATCTGCCCCAGTTGCCGGGCCGAGATTCCGTCCGCTGATGTCAATGTCACCACCGACCTCGCGCTCTGCCGTCGCTGCGGAAAGATTTCCAGCTTTGTCGAAGCCCTCTCGACCTCATCGCCCCCCGTCGACCTCTCCCGCCCGCCGAAAGGCACTTGGCTCACCAGACATGGAAACGGCTTTGAACTCGGCGCCTCCACCCGCCATCCCATTGCTTTCTTCCTCGTCCCATTTGCCTGCGTCTGGTCCGGCGGTTCCCTCGGCGGCATCTACGGCACCCAAATCGCTAAAGGCCAATTCAACCTCTTCATGTCGCTCTTCGGCCTTCCATTCCTCATCGGCTCGATCTTTCTCGTCGGCCTCACTCTCATGATGCTCTGCGGCAAAATCCTCCTTCGTGTCGAAGGTTCCCGCGGAGTGTTGTTCACCGGCATCGGCCCCATCGGTTTCCGTCAACATTTCAACTGGTCCGACGTAAATAACATCCGGCTCTCCCAAAAAATGGGACGAAATTCCACTTCCACCCAAATCACCATCGATGCTGGTAAGGAACTTAGTTTTGCCTCCGGAATAAAATCCGAACGTCTCGAGTTTCTCCTCGCAGCTCTCCGCGAAATGCAAAAAGAGTACAAGTTCTAAGTAACTGCGTACTCTTTTACTAATCTCCCTTCACTGCCCCTTAAGATGTTCTCGCAACGCTTTCCCTGTGTGTGACTGACCGCATTTGGCAACGGTCTCCGGCGTCCCCGAAACAATCAAACGCCCGCCCTGGTGTCCTCCTTCCGGCCCAAGGTCCAGCACCCAATCCGCGCATTTGATCACGTCCAAGTGATGCTCGATCACCAATACTGAATGTCCCGCCTCCACCAAACGCTGAAGGCAATCCAGCAGCCGTTGAATATCAGCCAGGTGCAAACCTGTCGTCGGTTCATCAAGTATGTACAAATTGTGTCGTCCCCGCCGCATCTTCCCCAGCTCAGCCGCAAGTTTCACCCGTTGCGCTTCGCCGCCCGAAAGAATTGTCGCCGCATGCCCCAGTTCCAGATAACCCAGGCCAAGTTCGTACAGCACCTCAAGTTTCCGCACGATTGCCCGCTCCTCCTTAAAGAATCTCACGCTCTCCTCAATCGAAAGCTTTAACACCTCCGCGATGTTCCGCCCGTGCCATGTCACTTCCAGCGTCTCTTCTCGATAACGCCGTCCTTTGCAGGCAGGGCAGGTCACCTCGACATCCGGCATGAACGAGAGCTGCGTCACGATCGTCCCGTCCCCCGCACATTCTTCGCAGCGGCCACCCTTCACATTAAAGCTGAAGGTCGACGGACCGAACCCGCGCTTCTTCGCTTCCTCCGTTTGCGCAAACAATTCACGAATCGCATCGTAAATCCCCACGTACGTCGCGGGATTTGACCGCGGCGAGCGGCCGATGGGCGATTGATCGATGTCAATCACATCATCCACCGCCTCGTGTCCTTCCAGCGTCTCATGCGCTCCTGCCAATATCCGGCTGTCGTACCGCAGTGACGCCAGCTTTTTGTAAACAATGTCGTGCACCAGCGAACTTTTCCCCGATCCCGAAGCTCCCGTCACACACACCAGCATCCCGAGCGGAATCTCCACATCCAGATTCTGCAAATTGTTCTGTCGCGCTCCACGCACTCGCAGGAGCTGCCCGTTGCGTTCGCGGCGCTTTGCTGGCATTTCAATTCTCTTGTCCCCCCGCAGATAGGCACCCGTGAGTGACTTCGGGTCTTTCAACGCTTTGTTCGGCACCCCCTCCGCCACCACTTCTCCACCATGAACCCCCGGCCCGGGACCAATCTCGATCAGCCAATCCGCCGCGCGAATCGTCTCCTCATCATGTTCCACCACCACCACAGTATTTCCCAGGTCACGAAGCCTTTCGAGCGTCGCGATCATCTTGGAGTTGTCTTTTGGATGTAGACCGATGCTCGGCTCATCCAGCACGTACAGCATTCCCATCAATCCCGATCCTATTTGTGTCGACAGCCGAATCCGCTGCGACTCCCCTCCCGACAAAGTCCCGGAGCGCCGGTTCAAGTTGAGATAGTCCAGCCCAATTCCAATCAGCAGCTCAACCCGCCCTTCAATCTCACGCAGGACCGTCGTGGCAACCGCCGTCTTGTCCGCGGAAAGATCCAGTCCTCCGAGCCATTTCTGCAATTCCCTCAAGTGAAGATCGCCCGCCTCAGGCAACCTCTTTCCTCCCACCCGCACAAGGCTCCGAGTCTTGCGCAACCGCGCCCCGCCACAATCCGGACAATCATAATCCACCATCACCTTCTGCAGGTACTCCTCCATTCCATCCCGGCTGCTCCCCTGCTTCTGATACCAACGATAGTTTCTCTCGATTTGCGGAATGATCCCCTGGAACGCCATTTTTTTCCCCGCGTGCTGCTCCCCCTGCCGTGCTCCGGGTGGCACTAAAATTTTAATCTTCTCACCTTTGCTTCCGTAAAAAATTAAATCTTTAACTTTTTTCGACAGTTCGGAAAAAGGCGCCTCCAGGCTGAAGTCATAATGTTCCGCAAGGCTGTACAGCCATCTCCCGCCCCACGCATTTTTGTCATGGTTGAACGCCTCCTTCACAATCGCCCCATCCCCCAAACTCCGGCTTGGATCAGGCACCAGCAGCGTTGGATGCACCCGCTTGGATGTCCCCAAACCAGCACAGGTTCGGCACGCGCCTGCCGGATCATTAAAAGTAAAGTTGCCGTGATGCAGCGTAGCGGAAATCAGGTGATGCTCTGCGCAGCCGAAATCTTTCCAGAACTTTTTCTGTTGATGCCCGGAAAGCCCCTCAGCATGAAATGAAAAAAATCCATCCCCGACCTTCGAACCATGCTCGATCGCCGCCAGCACGTGACGATCAATATCCGGTCCCACCACGAACCGATCAAGGATTGCTTCCACGTACGGATGTTCGTCCTCCTCAATCTCGAAGTGATTTCCCAGGTCCCGCTCCACGCCATCCACACGCACCCGTCGATAACCCTGCAACCGCACCTGTTCAAACACGTACTCCCAGCTCTCACCGTAAATCTCGAACACCGGGGCGCGCAGTTCCACTTCCGTCCTTGCCGTCAGTTGCAACACTCGCTCCAGCATCTGCCGTGGTGAACGTGTGGCCACCCCTTCCTGGCAACGTGGGCAGTGCGGTCTCCCAAGGGTTGCATATAACATTCTCAGGTAATCCCAAAGATCCGTCATCGTCCCAACCGTCGAACGCGGATTGCTCCCAACCGTTTTCTGGTCGATCGAAATCACAGGCGATAAACCATGCACGAAATCCACATCCGGTTTCCGCAACTGATTCACGAATCGCTTCGCGTAAGCCGACATCGACGCCAGCAACCGCCGCTGTCCCTCCGCGTACAGCGTATCAAACGCGAGTGACGATTTCCCCGAACCGGAAACGCCAGTGATTACCACCAGTTTGTTCCGTGGGAATTCCACCGTAACATTTCGAAGATTATTCTCCCGCGCCCCCTGGATCAGCAGCGTCGTCCGCATCGATTCATCCTGCGCCTGCTTCACTCTTCCTCCCACAAATACGCAGGCTCCTCCACCTCCACTCGGCTCAGCTTGGTCAGTGCGAACGGGGCCGAAAATTTTCCAATCCGCTCCTTCTCCTCCAGCCATTCACAGGCCGATTCCAAATGCCACGGAAACAGTTGCGAATGCGCGAAGTAATCCGAAAGTTCGCTCAACGGCACCAGCCGCTTCTCCCGTTTCAGGTACCGCAACACCGGCTGCAACCGCTCTTCGGCATGCTTCTCCAAATACGTTTCGAACCCTGCCAGTTTCTTTTTCAGTCCTGCCCCCGTTCGCGGTCCTTTGAGCAAATTGACGTAAAGGTCCTTCATCACCTTCGGCGCCAATTGCAATGCCCTGTGAATCATCAATCCCTCGTACACCTCTCCTGCCGAAATCACTTCCGCTGCTGCCACACAATGCGCACACCCCAGCAGCTCCTGGAATGCCAGTTCAAAGTCCTTCTCATCCTCCAGCAAACGCCGCGCGTGCCTTTGACAATGAACCAGCCACGTCGTTGCAATGCACAATTCCCGTTCCTGGTCTTTCCGCGCCAGCGTGTCTGCCTCTTCAAACCATTTCACCAACGCCGGGTCCTCGCTATAAACCAGCTTTCGCTTCGCAAAGTAACTGTAACGAAATGCAGTTCGTGCTGAGCCCTCCACCATTCGCTTGAATCGAGTTCGTGGAATTAGCTCGACATGCAGGTTCACCCCTTCCTCAACCAGACTCCGGAAAATCCGCGGATCCTCTCCATCCGCTCGTAACCGCTTCGTCACCCCATCCTTCTCAATCAGCCACAGCCCAATCGCGTCCTTCCGCCAAATTGTCTCCTCTGTCAAACTCCCCACCAGCACCGCCGCCAGTATATTCGGGTCCTTCCGCACCCGCTCCAGGAACAACTCCAGCCCCTTCTCAAACCGCCTCAATTTCTCCCTGCGATTCATCCCCCTCTCAAACCCGATTTTCCCAACTTTGTAAAGAACTGGTGCAACTTACAAATCGTCGTAACAATTATTGAATCTCTATTTCCTCAGGAGGAAAGTAGCGTTAATGAACGAACTCAAACTCAAATTGACGGCTGTACGACCTTTATGAAACGAAATCGCGCAATCATTCCGGTCCTTTTTGTTGCCCTGCTCTTCTCCCCCCTTATTTCGACTGCGGACGACGCGAAACTAATGAATGCTGTGCTTGGCGAGGACAGCAAAGCAGTAGAAAAGCTTTTGAGGGAGGGAGTTCCTGCGTCATTTGAAGACCCGCAAACAGGGAGCACACCGCTCATTAGTGCGGTCGCAAGTCTCAATGACAATATCGTCCGCTTATTGCTTGATCATGGCGCAAAGCCGGAGCACCTCACCAAAGCTGGGGATACTGCCATTCACACCGCCGCTTACAACGCACCAGAGAAAATTCTGAAGCTACTTCTAAAAACGAAGCCGGACGTAAATCTGAAAAATGGCGGCGGGGCCACTCCTTTAATGATGGCGGCTTTGTCCGGGAACACCCTAGCGGCAAAAGCTTTACTAGAAGCAAAAGCTAAAGTGGACATCACCACTCCCAATGGCACTACCGCACTGATATTGGCCGCGATGGAAGGCTCACACACCACAACCGTAAGAAAAAACGAAGTTGCCACCTCCCTACTGAAAGCCAAGGCCGATCCGAATCATCGCGATGACCAAAACCAAAGTGCGCTCTATTTCGCCGTAAAGAATCAGAATGAGACTTTGGTAAAGTCGCTGCTGGAACACGGAGCAATCATCACTGCAGACTCCAAAAAGGACGAAATCATTTGGGAAGCCGCCCGAACCAATCCAAATGCGAAGATATTCGCCGCACTCGAAACCGCTTCTAAAAAACTTCGCGTACAGAAAGATAATTAGAGTTATTGTTCCACCGCGTTTCAAAACGCCAGCGTTCGTTGACAAGAATACATCCTGCAGTTGAAATTCCTCGTATGTCCGTCAAGCGCTATTGCATCGCCAGCTTGGGATGGATACTCCTCTCTCTCTTATTCTTCACTTTTTATTGCAATCTTAGCTTCCTGTTTGTCGGCCTGTTTCTACTTTACGTGGGACTTTTTGCCTTTGCCGTGGGCTGGGTTGCCTTCGGTATCCAGAGGTGGCGAGCCTCGCATCAAGCCACTTTTTTACTTGCGGCCTTGCCTGTCCTCACGTTGGGCGCTTATTTGTGGCACTCCGGCTTCTCACTCGGGCATCAACTTTATTTCATGATACAAAAGCCCCATTTCCAGCGAGTCGTTCGTGAATGGAAAAGCGGGACTAAGACGCAATCAATAGTAAATCCCCTGTTGACCTGCGATGTTCGCGTTGAGTCCGACCCGGAATTAAGAATCGCCTTTATTCAGGGTGGTATCCTCGACAACTTTGGGGCCGTTATCTACGACGAATCAGATGAGTTGGCCACTTTGGCAGAGTTCAAAGCCTCGACTCACGATCCATCTCAAAGCAGTTCCAAAATCCGTCACCTTTTAAAGATCTTCGGAGGCGACGTAATATCTTGTCAACGTCTTCAAAAGCACTGGTACTATTGCTCTTTCACATAAGCTCTTCTCTCTCCCTCTTCTTAGAGCAAGGCCACTTCAATGGAAGTCTATAAAGGGTGAGAAGTGAAAAACTAAGAAAAGAACCAAAACAGTAAACTGTTTAAGTAGCCTGCGCTGATCCTTTGGCCGGATTTTGCTGCATTTGCTTTTTTACTTTCCGTGAAAATACAAGAAGGACTCCTTGGAAAAGAGCAACCGTCGTACTTCGAGCTGCACCGACGGAGCAGCTTTCATATTGAGATGCGTATTTTTCCAGCTCTCCACCTGTGGGATGGTAACGCGTAATTATCTCAGCGGATAGCCAGGCTGTGGAAGCCAAACACGCCGCGGCAAGAAGGCAAAGTGCGCAGGTCAATCCCGCAATTAAATTGATCGCAAATAGTGGTCTCATGAAACGATTCGTAACCGCTTCAATGGATCGCAATCATCGAACTCGCAGGAAACTGGGCACTCAAAAGGAGTATTGCTGCGCGAAGCCATCAACCCATTACTGCCTCCAAAAATTCTTGAGAAACAAATATTAAATACCCCAGTTTGCCGAACGCTCATTGGAAGGGTATCGACAGAAATGAGATAGGACTTTATCCCGAAACGATGAACTTCAAAATTTTCGCCACCCCCTTTTTGAGAGAGGTAAAACAGACGATCTTCCGCTTCCCCTCAAGAGATTTATCACCATTCGATCGATATGAACACGATCAAACTGCGATCCATTCAATCCTGGCCGAGTTGAACGCCATAAAGCCCGGGTCTGCGCCACCCACAAATCTGTTGCAGGCTCTTTCTTCGAAAAATCAAGCAGTCGAAGAGCCCTGGTCCAGGCGTTCCGTATCAACCCTATAAGGCGCGGCGCTTTTCTCTCACCACCTTTATGTCCGCCGTCTGAAATACGCAAAAAGCGCCGCAAGTCCACCAACTAAAGCTGCTGCTTTAACCACTCGGAAAACGTTAATGACCCATGCGATCCCAATCCCGAGCGCAGGCCACTGTATCCACCAATGGTGCGGCGAGGTCATCAGATTGATGACAAAGAGCAGAGCCAGAATCAGCGGTCCAATAAACAAAAATTTTAAAGCGCGCCAAGCTCTCAGCGGTTCTATATTCATATAACCGCACCCTCGCCCCACCTCTAATGCTCGACAATTATAATCGCCCGGTTCAGTTATAACCCGAACCCAGGCACTCCAAATCCACACTTCAGCGCCGTAGGCGCGACATATTTGTAGTAATCGTCCACATAAAAAAATATCAGCTCCGATAGGAGCGGCATCTGAAGCACCCGCTTTGTGAGAGCTTTTATCCTTATAGTTTTGCGAATAACAATCCGCTTATCTATTCGGATCCGACCGGTGCTATGACGAGTATCGAGATCACGGTCGCTGAAGCAATCCAGAAAGGCTTTCAGGCCTTGAGATCGATAGCAGTAAGTTGCCAATCGCCATGAACTGCGTCTGCTTTGTTTCCGTTGACGTACTGGTTGTAAAGTGAGTTTCCAGATAGGCTTAGGTTCGTAGCCATCCGTTTCACAGCCCTGTAGCTTTTCTGCATAAGACGAGGAGTTGTTCTTTACGTAATTCCTGTTTTGAAGAAAATGGGCCTCCTTGAAAAAAACTGGAAAGTCACACCTAAGCGGACAAGAACGTGCCTTTTTGGCTGCTGCGGAGATCGGTGACGTTCAAACCGTGAGTGATCTCTTGAACCGGGGACTCAGAGTGGATGTCAGGGATGATAGTTCCCTTCCATGGAACGTCACCGCATTGATGAAAGCGGCCGGCGGTGGGCACGTGGAGGTTACTCGATGCCTTTTGGAAGCTGGAGCGGATCATTCACTCAAGGACAAGAATTACGAAGGAGGAGGAAACACCGCGCTACATTACGCCGCATGGGCCAGGCAAGTGGAAACCGCCGCCGAGTTAATTAAGGCAGGCGCAGACGTGAATTCTGTAAGCAAAAGCGGCAACACTCCGTTAACATTGCTTTTTGAAGACGGTCCGTCAGTAAGCTCTTTGAGTGTTGAAGAGCGGATTGAGCGGGACGAGAAAGGAATATCTGGGACAGAGGCAAGTAGTATTTACCGAATAGCAAAGTTTTTTTTGGATTCGGGAGCAAACCCCAACGGCGTGAAAGGTGAACCCTTGCAATGTGCGGCCGAGCAGGGGCTAATTGAGGTGGTTAAACTGTTATTGGCAGCAGGGGCCGATCCGAATTTGAAATCGGACCAAGGTTGGACTGCATTTACCTTTGTGGTCGATAAGCATGAGAAAATTGCTGAGTTGCTATTGAACTCAAAGCTGGATTTAGAGTTGAAAGACAAAACGGGTAAGACTCCGCTAGCCTGGGCTGCCCTGACCGGGAGCGCCACTCTCGTCTCACGTCTTATACAGCTAAAAGCAGACGTCAACGCCCAGGATAAACGTGGCTTAACCCCGCTGGACTTAGCTCTTCGAGAAAGTCAGAAAGGTGTGGCAAGCATGATTCGAAAGGCGGGTGGAAAGTCTTTATCGAAGAAGACTTCTTAAGGCTTCTTAGCATGTCCACAACCTGCGCAATCTGTTTTCAAAAGCAAGGCTTGGCAAATGGATCGAAGAGGTTTGCGTCATATGGTGATACTCTTCCATATATTATCGAAGCATTAGATACACTTTCTGATCGTCATCATCTTGTGCGGCCGAGCGCTTTTGTTTTCGACCCGGGGACGGAAATTGACTGTGAACCGACTCCAAAAATATGGCACCATTGTTCCACAGGATTAAAGACGTTTCGGACCTTGCTGAAGATTGTGGAGGGCAATTGGAATGACTTTGCCAAATACCTTGAAAGACCCGTTTTAGAAAAAGCAGTCATTCACGAACTTAACGCCTTTATTGAAATTTTAAACGCACCAGCCGCCGCCAACGACTTTTTCCATATCCTGCCTGACAGATAGTGGAGCACAAAGGTGTTCTCATCGCTTTTTTGCTATTTGATCTTCAAGCAAAAACTTTACTTCAAGATTCCATGTCACGGCTTATCTGACTTTCACCGCTTCGCCTAAGCGAACATCAAAATTTGCGCAAATCCAGTCCGTGCCCGTCCCTTTTGTCCTTTGATTGGTCCCGCCTTATATCCCTCGGTTTATTGATTCCCAAAGGCAACCACCGAGGTAAAACTGTGAACGCTGCCATTCTCTATAGCCTCGAATAACCTTCCCTCACGGTTTGAGTCTCTTGAATTCTTCATTTACCTCCGCCACCTCGAACCTGGTTGCATGCCATTTATACCCCCACCTTTATTCCACTGCCAATCACCGGCAATTATAAAGGCGCGGTCCAGTTGTAAGTCGAACTTTCCTCCCTCCCTGCCCTCTTCTTCACTTCGTGTTCTTCGTGACCTTCGTGGTGAAAACCAACCGTCCCACACAACCGCAAATCAAAAATGTTGACTCAGGAAAGTTCCGTACCTGAACACGAGTATTCACAAAATTTTTCCAAATTAAATTCTTCGCGCTTTCCCTCGTTCTCCACCATAATCGACCCGAGATTTAAGTTGGTCTCAATCCCGATGCACGGGCTCTGCAGCTCACAGTCAGGATTGATCCCCACTAAAACAAACAGAGCATAGGTATGCTCTGCCGTTTTCCTTAAAGTCTCAAAATTATGAAACCGCCAAACGTCTGTACAGCCCCCACCACCCACAGGCGAATTGTCTCTTCAAATCCTCAACCTCCTGGCGCCTCCACTTCTTTGCGTAGAATTCGACGTGAGGAGAATCACTTCATTTTCGCGGTTGGAACGAAACACCACCTCTTCGCCATGAACCTTCACGGCCGCAAAATGTTGACTCTTCTTTTGCAAGTACTTGATTTAATACTTATTAGCCTGATTTATCCTTTAACCGAAGGTTCCAACTTCCGAATCCTGAATCGTAGTGGCGGCCTGCAAAGACTCATAAATCAAAAATCCTTTTGTCGGAGAGGCCAGGGTGAGGGCGAACTTTTGCGCCGCTCGACAGAGCCAAACATCCCAATCAAAAATCAAAAATCGAAAATCAAAAATGTTCACGCCGCCTCTGATTTTTTGAGGAATTTTGAAATTTTTTACTTTCGTTTTCAGACCAGAAACGAGCCCACTTCAAGCCCTTGGTTCTTAATCCGAAATAGGCCAACCAAAGGTACAAACTTCCACTCAGTCCGCTGTCTAGTGGCCGTCAGCAAAGAACCCTCAATCCTAATTCGTTCTAATGCCAGTGCGGCTCGCGCAGAGCATCGAGGTGAGGCCGGACAACTTTGTACAAAATTTACAAATTTTTACAAAATTACACAGCGTGATTTACACATTAACCTTTTGATGACCAGCTTCTTAAGCCAAAAAGGCCTCACCCCTCCCCACCCCCGCTTTGTACAAACACAGATCATTCGAGCCTCGCCAGTAACCGAAGGTTCAAACTTCCGAATCCGCATTCCGCAATCCGCATTCCGCAATCGTCCCCTTGCTCATGAAACCCCCGTATATCGGGCTTTATCGGCTTTTATCGGTTTTGAAAATTCCCATTTTTTATTTTCCGGCTCCCCTCACCTATGTCCCATAAAGAAATTATTCACCTCCTTCCCTTCAATCCATACAATCACCTCTGTGATTTCAAATTCCGAACGCCCGCCAGCATCTGACCCTGCCCCCTCAAAACCCGTCGATCCCAACATCCAGATCAAGTTCACCATTATCTTTGGTATTCTGGCCCTCATTCCTTTTGTCCTTTTCTACTTTTTCGGAGTGGACCACAAATCCGGCTCTGCCGAGGGCAGTTCCACAAACAAAATCCCGGTCGCAAACTTTAAGGAAATCACAGCACAAGCCGGTATTCATTTCAGCCATGTGAATGGCGCGACCGGCGAAAGACTTCTTCCTGAAACAATGGGTGCGGGTTGTGCTTTCTTTGATATGGATAACGATGGTGACCAGGATCTTCTCCTTGTAAACTCCACTTTTTGGCCATGGTCCAAACCCGAGGGAAAACCCCTTCCAACCCACGCTCTCTACGAAAATGATGGCAAAGGGAACTTCAAAGATGTCACTTCCGGCTCAGGTCTGGATATCTCCACCTATGGAATGGGTGCGGCCATCGGCGATTTTGATAATGATGGCTTGCCCGACGTTTTTATTTCAGGTGTTCATGGTAATCATCTCTTCCACAATCTCAGCAAAGGTCATTTTCAGGACATTACTCAAACCGCGGGAGTCGGCGGCACCGGCAAGGATTGGAGTACAAGCTGCGCCTGGTTCGATTACGACCGCGATGGCGATCTGGATCTCTTTGTTTGTAACTACGTACAGTGGTCTCGGGAAACTGACCTCAGCGTGGATTACCGCTTGCCCGAGGTGGGTCGCGCTTACGGTCCCCCTATGAATTTCTCCGGCAGCTTTCCATACCTTTATCGCAATGATCGCAACGGAAAGTTTACGGAAGTCTCCTCAAATGCCGGAATTCGCATGACCAATAAAGCGACTGGGTTTCCCATGGCCAAATCTCTTGGGGTCTCCCCGGTCGATTTGGATAACGATGGCTGGGTCGACCTCGTGGTCGCCAACGACACCGTTCAAAATTTTGTTTTCCACAACAATCATGACGGCACTTTCGCCGAAATGGGGGGGCGGTCTGGCGTTGCTTACGACAAATTTGGCAGCACTCGCGGCGCCATGGGAGTCGATACCGCTCGCCTTTACAATGATAACGCCCTCGCCATCTCCATCGGCAATTTTGCCAATGAAATGACCGCCTTCTACGTCTCTTCCCGCGACCCTCTTGTTTTCAGCGACGAAGCGCTCGATACCGGCATTGGTACCCCCACACGCACGTTGCTCACTTTCGGCATTTTCTTCTTTGATTATGATCTCGACGGACAATTGGATCTCCTCACAGCCAACGGCCATATCGAACCTCAAATCCAAAAGCTCCACTCAAATCAAACCTACACTCAGCCAGCTCAGCTTTTCTGGAATAATGGCAAAGGCCTTAAGCAAGGTTCATTCGAACTCGTCCCCTCCTCACAATGCGGCGAAGACCTTTATAAACCAATTTCTGGTCGCGGCTCGGCCTATGCCGATATCGATGGGGATGGAGACCTCGATGTCCTGATCACCCAGGCCGAAGGTTCTGTACAAATGTTCAGGAATGAACAAAACCTGAACCACAACTGGGTGCGCCTAAAGTTGGTGGGAACGAAAAGCAACCGCGATGCCATCGGCGCCTGGGTCAAAATTACCGCCGGAACACAAACCATTTCTCAACAGGTCATGCCCGCTCGCGGTTACCTCTCCTCATCGGAATTGCCTCTCACCATCGGTCTCGGCACGAAATCAAAAATTGACAGTGCCCAGGTCATGTGGCCCGACGGCTCTCTCCAGTCCGGTATTCAGCTCAAGCTCAATTCCCTGAATACAATCACTCAGCCTTAATGCCCGCCTGCTTCCGTCGCCGACGCAGAGGTCGGTGGGATTTCCCCATGTTTCCGAAAGAAATGGGTTCCGTGCTTCTTCCGGTTTTCTTCCAGCAACACTTTTGCTCTCGCAAGTGCATCGTCAAAAGTCCCACAAACATTCTCCCTTCCAATTTCATCCAGGAAGTTCCCCTTCTCCATCGTAAATAAAGGTTGCGCGTGCGGACCGCTCAACACCAGGTGCTTTCCTTTTCGGTGTAGTTTCTCGTAAAGGTCCTCCAGCGCATTTAATCCTGTCGCATCCATCGCCAGCACCTGCCCCATTCTCAGCACTAGCACCTCGGGCTCTTGCCGCGCCCTCTTCAACGATGTCTCCAGTTTATCTGCAGCCCCAAAGGTAAACGCCCCAAATAATCGAAACACCAGCAATCCTTCCGGCAGCTCTCTCGTGGACACTCTCTCCGCTTCCGGTTCGGGAAATTCCTCTTCCCTGGTAATTTGCGTCGTTTCGGAAATCCGTTTAATGAACAAGATGGCCGCCAGCACCATTCCCACTTCCACCGCCACCGTCAGGTCAATCAACACCGTCAGCAGGAACGTCGATAGAAATACGGCCGCATCGCTCTTCGGCCAGGATGCCAGCCGTTTGAACTGATGCCATTCTCCCATATTGAACGCCACGAACATCAACACCGCGCTCAATGTCCCCAGCGGAATATTTTTCGCGAGCGGTGCCGCGACCAGCACAATCAGCAACAGCGTCAGCGCATGAACAATTCCCGCCACCGGCGTTCTCCCTCCGCTCTTTACATTCGTTGCCGTCCTCGCAATTGCCCCCGTCGCCGGAATTCCCCCGAACGCAGCACTTGCGATATTTGCCAGCCCTTGTGCCATTAACTCCTGGTTCGAATCGTGCCTGTCATCGATCATCCCGTCCGCCACCACAGCACTCAGGAGCGATTCAATCGCTGCCAGCAACGCAATCGTAAATGCCGGCTGGATTAATGCCTTCAGCGCGCTCCAATCAAGGTGCGGAAATTGGGGCATGGGAATATTGTTCGGAATCCCTCCGAATCGTGTTCCGATCGTTTCCACCTGCAGTTTAAAGACCGCCACAGCCACTGTTCCCAACACCATCGCCACGATTGATCCCGGAATTCGCCGAGCCCAATGCTTCGGCCACAAAACAATGATCGCCAATGAAACAGCAGAAAGCGCCACCGTCGGCCAGTTCACCGTTTGCGCGTGCTCGCCCAGCACCTTCATCTTCTCCAGGAAATCCGCCGGCACCTTTTCCACATGCAACCCGAAAAAATCCTTGATCTGCGTGCTGAAAATGATGATCGCGATGCCGCTCGTGAAACCTGTCGTCACTGGGTACGGAATATATTTGATCATCGTCCCCAGCTTCGCCACGGACATGATCATCAACATCACCCCGGCCATGATCGTGCAAATCACAAGGTTCGGCAGCCCGTAGTTGACGATGGTCGCGTAAACAATCCCCACAAACGCCCCCGTTGGCCCTCCAATCTGCACTCGCGATCCGCCCAACAGCGAAATCACAAACCCTGCAATGACAGCTGTGAACAAACCTGCTTTCGGGTCGACTCCAGAGGCAATTCCAAACGCCATCGCCAGCGGCAATGCGACAATTCCTACGGTCAATCCGGCGATCAGGTCCGCGGCAAAATCCTGCCGCGAATAATGTTTAAGGGTGATGAATAGGCGCGGCCGAAAAGAAAAAAGTTTGGGAACTTGGTCGGGCATTAAAAAGCCTTCGATAATCTACACGGTTATTTCCATTAAATAAAAACCGTTCCATTCTCTAACGGACACCCCCTCAAGGGTCAAACTCCATCGATAGCCAGTTCCTATCCTTTGCTAAACAATTTTTGCCTTTAACAAATCCCTGCTCTGGACGATGTGCACCCCAGCTTCCTGCATTTCCTCCAGCGCGGCGCGCACATCGCCCTCTTTCAGATTCACCCCTCGGCACGCGTCCTCTACGACGTATGTCTTGAAATTCAGCGGCAACGCATCCAGCGCGGTAAACTTCACACAATAATCCGTCGCCAATCCCGCAATATACAGATCGGTCACTCTCTTCGCGGTCAAATACCGCTCCAGCCCCGTCGACTTTAAATGCCCATTATCATAAAACCCACTGTAGCTATCAATTTTCGGGTCGGTCCCTTTCTGAATTACTTTCTGTATTCTTGTTTGATCCAGCTCACGGGCCAATTCCGCTCCCTTTGAATTTTGAATGCAATGTGCCGGCCACAATATCTGCTCCAACCCATTTAGCTCGATCCGCTCTCCTGGCGTTTTTCCGGGATGATTCACCGCGAAACTTCCGTGGTCACTCGGATGCCAATCCTGCGTTGCCACCACCACCTCAAATCGCTTCTGCAATTCATTTACAATCGGGATGATCCTGTCTCCTTCCGCTACCGCCAGGGCCCCTCCAGGCAAAAAGTCGTTCTGAATATCGATTAGCAACAGCGCTTTCATTTTTTCTCCGTATTTCGCCCTACTCCAAACCCCGCGCTTTTAAAATCAATTTTGTTTTCAATTCGTGCAGCGATTGCTCCAATCCCACACGATATTCGTGCGGATTTACAAATCGCTTAATTCCGGCGTGAATTTTGCCCAATTCCCTCCGCGCCCGGCTTTGAACCTCAAAGACACTCGGCAATTCATACACGCGCTTCCCCTTTCGAAAGATTGGAACTAGTAGATCTTTTCCCTGCGCATCTGCTGGCATCGTTTTTCGCCGCGTAAAATCAAATGGGTCAACTGCGACAAACTCTTTCGGTCCGTGTAGCGCCTCGTCGTAGATCACATCTCCTATGTACTCTCCATTTCTTTCAAACCGCCGCACCTGCTGAATTCCTGGTGTTGATACTTTCACCGCCTGCTCCGATAATTTCAGCTTAGGTTCCCAATCGCCTCCCGGCTCCCGAATCGCACTCAATTTATACACGCCTCCCAACGCGGGCTGGTCATATGCGGTTACAAGCCGGGTTCCCACTCCCCACAAATCGATCTTCGCGCCTTGCGCCTTTAGACTCACAATCACGTTTTCATCAAGGTCATTGCTCGCCAATATCACCGCATCCTCAAACCCGGACGCATCCAAAATCTTTCGCGCCTCAATGCTCAAGTAGGCCAAATCTCCCGAATCAAGTCGGATCCCCAGCAATTTATGCCCTTTTGCCAGAAGTCCTTTTCCCACCTTCACCGCATTCTCCACTCCCTTTAAGGTGTTGTAGGTGTCGACCAGAAACACACAATTATTCGGCAATGCCTCCGCATAAGCCTCGAACGCTTCTAATTCATTCTCAAATGCCATCACCCAGCTATGCGCGTGCGTCCCTTTGATTGGAATCCCATACATCTTTCCCGCGAGCACGTTCGATGTCCCTGCGCACCCTCCGACAAACGCCGCCCGGCTCGCGGTCACTCCTCCATCTGTTCCTTGTGCCCGGCGTAACCCAAATTCAATTACCGGTTCACCTCCCGTTGCCAAGGAAAGCCGCGCCGCCTTCGTCGCCACCAATGTTTCAAAGTTTATAAAATTCAGGAAGGCCGTTTCCAGCAATTGACACTCGATGATCGGCCCTGTAATTCTGAGCAGCGGCTCATTTGGAAACACAATGCTCCCCTCCGGAATCGCGTCCACATCGCAATTGAATTTCAGATCACTTAAAAATTCCAGGAATTGCCCGGGGAACATTTCCTTTCCATCTGCGCCCGTTATTCTCCCGAGATATCGAACATCGCTTTTGCTCACTCGAAACTGTTCGATTAAACGCACCACATTCTCCAGCCCGCACGCCACTGCGAATCCTCCCCCAAATGGATTCTTCCGGTAATTCAGATGAAATACCGCCTCTTTGCGCCAGGTTCCCGATTTCCAGTACGCGCATGCCATGGTCACTTGGTACAAATCCGTCAGCAGCGCGGGAGAAAATTCCTCATCCTTCCAAAACGGCATGCAGATTTTTTATCGGGGCACACGTTATTTGCAAGGTTCTGTGTCTTGCATGGACGTGCCAAGTCTTGCTTTGGGACACTTTCAAGGTCGTGCCCAAAGCACTTTTTCTCAGTTCTGGGCGTAAATCCCACCCTAATAGGCAAATAGGGGTTTTTCCGATTGGCACTCTCTTCTATTTCGGCAGACTCCTCCGCTTTGGCATACCCGTTGCTAAGGTATGCCTCACACGTCCTCCGCTGCTCAGCGGTGACTGGACGGCGACCAAGCCCCGCCGCCACGGACCTGTCAGTTCAAGCCAGCCCTGTAGGGTCGATGGTTTGCAAAACCAATAATAGGTGAGTTTCGAACTCACCCGAAATAATAGTGATGCTGAATAAAACAATAACAAACGGGTTTTGTACAAAATGGGTGCTTTTTTTAGCGGGGGTCTTTTGCTTCGGTTTTAATGCCGCACTTCGTGCGGATACGGATCCGAAATACTATGCAGTTATGGTCACGGCCCAGGTGCAGAGTTCACCCGCCCAGATCACCTTGCAATGGAGTTCGGATGGCAATGCCACTGGCTATGAGATCTCCCGGAATAACGGTAGCGGCTGGAACACAGTCGGCTCGGTTGGCGGTGGTTCCTCTTCCTGGACTGATTCGAATGTCAGCAATGGCGGCGCATATGAATACCGTATCATCAGGAACACCTCCGTTGGATACCGCGGCACAGGTTATATCTATGCTGGGATCAACGCCCCTCTAAAAGATTCTCGCGGTAAAGTAATTCTCCTGGTGGATAATTCTCTCTCGGATTCTCTTTCTTCCGAACTCAAGCGCATGGAATGGGACCTTGCCGGTGACGGCTGGACCGTTCTTCGCCATGATGTCTCGCGCTCTGACACTCCGCCGAACATCAAGAGCATCATTCGTAACGATTACTATTCCGATCCTTCAAATGTGAAGGCCGTTTACATCTTCGGCCACGTGCCCGTTCCATACAGCGGCGATTTTAATCCCGATGGCCATCCTGATCATCGTGGTGCATGGGTCGCCGACACTTATTATGGCGACATGGACGGCAATTGGTCGGACTCCAGCGTCAACGACACCGGCGCTGAGCGTCCCTACAACAAAAATTCTCCCGGTGACGGTAAATTCGATCAAAGCGATCTGCCCAGCGACATCGAAGTGGCTGTCGGCCGTGTCGATTTCAGCAATCTCACTTGCTACGCAAATAAATCTCCTGCCCGCAGCGAACTCGATCTCGCCCGCGCCTACCTCAATAAAGACCACGACTTCCGTCATCGCGTCTTCACCGTCGCCCGACGCGGTCTCATTTGCGATAATTGGGGCGAACGCGGTGGTGAAGCTTTTGCCGCAAGTGGCTGGCGCAATTTCGGAAATTTCTTCGGTGCAGATAATGTTACTGCGGTCGGTGGCTGGCAATATTTCCCTGCGGTCACATCTCAGGATTATCTCTGGTCCTGGGGCGGCGGAGGTGGTGGTTGGTACACCTGCGATGGCGTCGGAAGCTCCGATGATTTTGCGAACAACCAAATCAAAACCGTTTTCACGATGTATCTCGGCAGCTATTTTGGTGATTGGGATAATGAAAGCGGTTTTCTCCGCGCCTCCCTCGGCTCGGGTTATTGTTTGACCACTTCCTGGGCAGGTCGACCTCATTGGTTTTATCACCATATGGGTCTGGGCGAACCCATCGGGGTCAGTGCTATCCTCACTCAAAACAACCGCGGAGCCTACGAGAACCAACAAAACTACGCCGCTCACCAGGTTCATGTCACTCTCCTGGGCGATCCCACACTCCGCATGCATCCAGTCATTCCGCCCAGTAATCTCCGGGGCAGTGCCAATGGCAGTTCCATCAATCTCTCCTGGAATGCTTCGAACGATTCCGACCTACAGGGTTACCATGTCTATCGCGGCGGAGGTCCCAACGGCTCATTTACTCGACTGACCTCTTCGCCCATTAACTCCACGAGCTTTACCGACTCCAGCTACTCAGCCAATGCGACCTATATGGTACGCGCGGTCAAACTCGAACGCTCCGGCAGCGGCACTTATATCAACGCGAGCCAGGGCATTTTCTATCCCGAAAATGGAACCGGCACAGGCGGCGGGGGAGGAACCACTGGCGGCGGCACTCCTCAGTCTCCGTCCGCTCCCACAGCCCTGAATGCAAGCGCAGCTTCTGCCGCACAAATAAACCTTAGCTGGCAGGATGTCTCTGGTAACGAAACCGGTTTCCGCATCGAACGTAAAACTGGCGCTAACGGTGCCTGGTCCCAGGTCGGCACTGTCGGTGCAAATGCCACCAGCTTCAGTAACTCCGGCCTTAGCACCGCCACCACTTACTACTACCGCGTGTTTGCTTACAACGATGCCGGCACCTCCGCTCCTTCCAACGAATCCAGCGCCACCACCAGCGCCGGTGCCACGGTCTCAGCCTCGGCCACCTTCGTTAACGCGGACACCTCCACCAAAGGCTCCTGGAAAGGTGTTTACGGCGGGGAGGGCTACAACGTCATTGGCAATGGTGTTTCCTATCCAGGTTACGTCACCGTCAATCCTTCCGGGAAAAGTGATTATCAATGGACCGATTCCTCCGCTGACACTCGCGCCTTGCAGAAGACTACAGATGGAAATCGCATCGCAGCCTGTTGGTATTCCTCATCCTCCTTCACCGTCGATTTCAATTTCACCGACGGCAACTCGCATAAACTCTCGCTTTACTTCCTCGACTGGGACCGTTCCGGCCGTAGCCAGACCGTGGACTTGCTGGACGCTTCGTCAGGTGCTCTGCTCGACACCCGATCGGTCAGTAACTTCGGGGAAGGCACTTACCTGAATTGGAATGCCAAAGGGTCCGTACGTGTTCGCATCACGAAAGTCTCTGGCGCCAATGCCGTTCTTATGGGTGCCTTCTTCGGTCCAGCCGGTTCTACAGGTGGTTCAGGCGGTGGCGGCTCAACTGGCGCCAACACCAAAATCGTGTTTTCAAATGGCGACATGCACGTCCAGATCCTTGGTCAGCCAGGTCAAAAGTTTGATCTCTGGGTGTCGGAAAATCTGTCCACGGACTGGATAAACATCGCCACGGTTACCCTCACTGGTAACGTCTACGACTTCGTCGACAAGCCCTCCACCGGGAAGGGATTGCGCTTTTACCGCGCCATTGCCATTCCCTAGTCCGTAAATTGTCGGGTAACACAGGCCATTAAGGCTCGCTGTTTCGGCAGCGGGCCTTATTTCTTTGCGGTTGTAAAAACCAATAAAAAAACGATGGCAGGAAACTCAGCATTCCTGCCATCGTGGCGTTCTTCGCTTTCCACTTAGGGACGAAGTTCTTTTCCTACGATTTCTTTCTTATCGCCGTCGAAGCTTTTTAGTAACGCGAACCAACTTATTTGCTATCGTTGGAGCTTTCCGGCTTTGTCCCTGGTTTGTCTCCAGCGGGTTTTCCACCGCGTCGAGGACCTCCGCCCAAACCTGCTTTCTTTACCTTATCCTTGTCTTCATCGCTGATCTTAGCACGCTCGTCACGATCCAGCTTGCCGTCCTTATTCGCGTCATATTTGGCCAAAATATCCTTCCGAAGCTGCTTCTGCTCTTCAGTCAATTTCGGTCGTTCGCGACGTGCTGGTTTCTTGGCATCCGCGGATCCCGCATCTGTAGAATCGGCTGCCTGTGCAAACTGCAACGTAGCTGCAAGACTCAGCCCGTATAGTACTGTCATTAATTTCTTCATAATTTGCTCTGTACCCATACCAGACGTGGCAAGAGGTGCGGAAGTTACGCCTTTAGACTGCTGTTGGAAGGGCATCAATGCTCAGGAAACAGGCCTAAATCGGGGAGACACCTGGGAGGATATCCAATCGCGACAAAGGATAGTATTTACAAAGTTGAATTAGCTTCGGAAGGTTAGGGATTATGAAAGGATGGCCATTAATTGCCCTGTTAGTCTTAGCTCAGGTTCTTTGTCGCGGCCTGGCTCAGGAGAATGGTAGAGAGAAGGCAGAAACTGCGATTCGGCGTCTCAACCTAAAATTTGAGGAAGCGCACCTGAAAGGGGATGCCGCTGCCATAACCGCGCAATATACGCCGGAGGCCGAACTGTTTTATGAAGGGCAACCGATCATTCGCGGGCACGAAGCTATTCAGAAAGCATGGACAGCCTTGCTGGAGGGAGGCGGAAAAAAAGCAGACATTAAAACGATAGAAGTTCAAGAAAGTGGTGATTGGGCCTATGAAACAGGAACATTCAAAGTGACTAAGGCGGATGGCACGGTGCAGTACGACGGCAAATACATCGTCATTTGGAAATGCGAAAACGGGCGGTGGAAAATGCACCGGGACATCGGCAACTCCAATAAGGCAACGATTGCCAATTAAAGGAAACCCGGTGTTCCGACGCCGCTAGACGGATTGAAAAGGCGAGCGTACCAAAAGTAAGTCAGCTCCTGGACCTCGCACTTAAGATTGGTTTGGGCAAAAGAGGAAATAAGTTCTGCGCTGGTAAAAAAGTTTTTCAAGACTTCAGACTGGGAACCGTCCGCAAGCTTTCGAACCTGATAGGTGTTACCGGCAGGATCACAGCGCGAAATTGGAGTACTGCTGCCTTCGACGTAGCGATTATCGAAAAAGCAGATGACAGCCCCCGGTGAGAAATGCGGCAGGAAACCAGCCATGAATTCCCTTTGGCGTTCTTTAGGGACATGCGACCACCAGAATCCGGCGAGTCCACCGCTAAACCCTTTATTAAATCGGGGCAACGCGTAATTGTCTGCGCGAGAAAATTGGACCTTCGAGTTAACGATCTTTTTTGACCGAGCAACCTCCAGAACAGAATCGCTTATATCCAGTGCGGTTATGGAATCAGCAACTGAGGCAATCCGTTCCGTCCAGTACCCAGTTCCGCAGGCGATCTCGAGAACATCGCGGGCAGCGAGGTCCGTTCTTAGCAGTTCTTGTAGCTGCCAAAGGTCGGCCTGTCTTTCCGGTTTACTATAAATGGATTCGTATTCAGCCGCGCGCTTTGAATAATAGGTGACAAGATCCATCGTTAGTTCGCCGGAGTTTCCTTTGATGGATAGAATACCTTTCGAGTGCTGCTGTATTTGAAAAGTTCCGACCATCGCCCCCAGCCGATGAGGATGCGGAGCATTTGAGTAGGCCTTTCATGCGGGTAGGTGACGGCAAGTTGTGTAAGCGCATCCTCCTCAGCAAGTTCATGATTCTCAGCATTCTGAATCATCGTCAGGATGATCTGGAAAACCCGAATGGAGCGCAAGGCCGTGTTTAAAAGCTTTTTGCGCGCATTTACGTCGGCCCCGAGTACCGTTCGTCCCAACGCGGTTAATTCCACTCGCTGGCCCGGAGTGCTGATCCAGCCAAGGAGTTCGGCCGTTTTAACGATCAGCAGAAGGTGAGCAAAATCCTGGTCAACGAATTTCGCGAGCTGGAAAAGATCCACATCACCTTCATTTTCGAGAACTTCAAGAAGGCCAATGGCGGAGCTTACCGAAGCATTCGGGATGGTTTCAGCCGCGGCGCGTGCAGCCGCAATATGGGCGGGACCTTCATCGGGCAAATACGTTTGAGTGAGAATTGAATGAAGTTTCTGTGTCAGCCGGATGAATTCCGGATCATGCTCATTACGAGGATATGGCAGTGGATTTGTTAAAATTGTCCGAATGGCTCCAGGATGGGCATCAAGCACAACGATGCGGGTCGCCATGAATATTGCTTCCGTGACGCTATGCGTCACGGTTAAAACCGTATCGATTGTTGATTGCTTGCTCAGGTAAAGATCAACAATTTCGTTACGAAGAGTCTCAGAAGTGAGGACATCGAGTGCGCTGAAAGGTTCGTCCAAGCAAAGAATTTCCGGTTCCAGTACCAGAGCCCGTGCCAGGCCGGTGCGCTGTTTCATCCCACCAGAAAGCTCCCGGGGAAAAGCTTCCTCAAAACCCTGAAGACCTACAAGGTTTACAACTTTTTCGATGCGGTCCTGTTTTGCCTCGGCTGACAACGGGAGGTGGGTCGCTCCCAGCTCGATATTTTGATGGACGGTCAGCCAGGGAAAAAGGGCAAAGTTTTGAAACACCAACCCTCCCGAGGGATTCACTCCTTTCAGGGGCGCGCCTTTATAGAAAATTTCGCCTGTGGTGGGTTGTTGAAGGCCAATCAGGATACGAACGAGCGTGGATTTCCCGCAACCGCTGGGTCCCAAAAAAGCAATGATCTCCTGTGAATGGACCTTAAGATTAATCTGATGAAGAATTTCAAGCTGCTTATTGGCAGCAACATCAAACGTCATTCCCACGTTGCGAGCTTCTAAAAGGAGAGTATCCATCAGGAGGAAAGGGCAAATCGGGTTTGTGCGAGTTGAGAAAGAGGACGCCAGACCATTCTGTTAAAAGCAATCACGGAGAATGACATCACACCGATGGCAGCAGCAAGCAAAGCAAATTGGCCCTCATCTGTCGCTTTGCTGATAAGCGATCCCAGACCTGGTGTAGTAAGCGTGCGGCCTTTAAACTTTATATATTCGGCAACGATGCTGGCGTTCCATGCGCCACCCATGGCGGTAATCCAACCGGTAACCAGAGAGGGGAAAATGGCCGGGAGAAATAATTTCATCCATTTTTCGTGGCGTGGCAGGCGATTCAAGCGGGTGACCTCGGTAAGTTCGGGAGGAATCGCGCTCGCACCTGCAATGACATTAAAAAGAATGTACCATTGAGTGCCCAGCAACAGAAGAAAGACCGAAGCAATGCCAAGCCCAGTGCCGAGACCAATGAAGATAGCAAGCACCAGTGGATATATCATGGGAGCGGGAAAGCTGGCTGCCATTTGGATGAAAGGCTGGAGACGTTGCGCGAGCCTTTTATTTTTACCGATGTAAACACCGACGGGAACTGCCCAGAGTGTGCCAAGGAAGACTGCCATTACGACTCTTACAAAAGTGGCAAGAGTGCTCAGGAAAAGTTCGCGCCATTGGGCGGCACTAACGTTTGTGAGATAAAGGATATAACTGCCGATGGCATAAAAAACGGCGAGTAGGAGCAGCAGAGCGGCGGATCGGTGAACCCAAAGCCGGGTTTTGGGTGAAAGAGGTGTATTCGAGCGGACCCATTTCTTCTGAGCTACGGAGGTCGCGCGTTTCGCTCGTCCGGTAATTGCCACAAACAAAAGCGAGACGGGGGAACGCCGCAGCAAAGTCCAAATCCAGGAGGGTTGGGAAGATTCATTGGTCCCTTCGGTGGTAAAACGTTGGGACCATGCCACGACCGGGCGCCAGACAACCTGGTCGAGCAGAACAATCATCAGAAGCATGGCGGTGATTCCCATAATTTGTGAGGGGAGATTTCCCTGCTCAATTGCAACAGCCATGTACGAGCCGAGGCCGGGGAGGCGGAAGTTCTGATTTTGCAAAACAAACGCTTCACTGACTGAAAGAAAAAACCAACCACCGGCCATGGACATCATGCTGTTCCATACGAGGCCATTCGCAGAATAGGGAAGTTCAAGCCGAAGGAAGCGCTGCCAGCGGGATAAACGGGAGAGACGAGAGACTGCGATAAGGTCCTCGGGAACAGCTTTAAGCGAACTGTAAAATGAAAAGGTCATGTTCCAAACCTGCCCCGTGAAAATCATGAGGACGGAGGCAAGCTCGAGGCCGATGTTGCTGTGAGGAAACAAATGGAGGAGGGCCAAAACAACGCCGGGGAGAAAGCCGAGGACAGGAATGCTTTGAAGAATATCGAGGAGTGGAATCAGGAGGCGTTCAGCATTTTTGTAGCGAGCCGCAGCATAGCCATAAGCCATGGTGAACAGAAAGGAGAGGAAATAAGCGGCCAGGCCGCGACTGAGACTAAGGAGGGTGTAATAGGGAAGGTGAGACAAACCAAGGTGAATCTGTGCGACCGGTTGCATCCGGCCGGTCCATTCATCGGCGATCTCGATGAGCACGTAAATGAATCCGCCAATAGCGGCGAGGACCGCAAGATCTGCCCAGGCAAAGCGGCTTTCCGCAGATGGAGCGCTTGTCAGTGTGAACATGTATGGCTCAACAGGTAACGAAACCCACCGGAAGGTACCTGATGTGTCAATGACCGCGAAGTCATAATGGATACCGAAGCTATTATGGAAGTGCTTTGTCGATGGCTCCGGGTAAACTTCGATTCATGAAACAACTCCGTGTAACGGTTTGGAACGAGTTTGTTCACGAGCGCCAAAACTCCGAGGTAAAGAAGATTTATCCAGAGGGAATTCATGAAGTGATTGCAAATGGGTTGAAAGCTCATGGGGAACTGGACGTGAAAACAGCGACACTGCAGGAGAAGGACCAGGGATTGGGGGAACAACTATTGGATAACACTGATGTGCTGCTTTACTGGGGGCATGCAGCGCATGATGAGGTTTCGGAAGAGGCGGTGAGTCGTTTGCAGCGGCGTGTGCTGGATGGGATGGGGCTGATCGTTTTGCATTCAGGGCATTACTCGAAAATTTTTAAAAGGTTGATGGGGACGAGCTGCGCTTTGCGATACCGGGAAGCGGGGGAACGGGAACGGGTGTGGAACATTAATCCAGGCCATCCGATCGCTGAAGGGATTGGGGATTATATTGAATTGGAGCAATCGGAGATGTACGGGGAGCCATTTGGGATTCCGCAGCCGGATGAGCAGGTGTTCATTTCCTGGTTCCAGGGAGGGGAAGTATTTCGAGGAGGGAATTGCTGGTTCCGAGGGAGCGGGAGGATTTTTTATTTCAGCCCCGGGCACGAGGTATATCCCATATACCATAATAAGCAGATCCAAAGAGTGATTTACAATGCGGTGAGATGGGCTGAACCGAGGGGAAGGAGAGCTGAAGTTCCATTGCATGTGGCAGTGGAAGATGCGCCGGAGAAGATCAGTGCACGCGGAACGATCCTTCATGACAAGAAGGGGAAACTGAAGGGTTAAGCGATATTTGGCATTTTTTTCGAAGTTTTGTAGAGTTTGGGGATGGATTTGACTCGTTCAGCTTATGGGATTTGGAGCGGGGGCCGCTTCATGCATTTTGGCGAGCCGTTGGATGACGCGCGTTTTACGAGTGTGATTCGCCTGGCGTACGAGAAAGGCATTCGCACTTTCATGACGGCGGATGTTTACGGCAATGGGCAAGGTGATGAGATACTGGGACGGGCCTTGTCCGGTTTTCCACGGGAGAGCTATTGCCTTGTGGGGGCTGTGGGCCACGATTTTTATAATGGGAAGCGAGAAGGAGCGAAGGGTTTTCCAAGATTCACCAATGCGGCGCTTCGGCAGGCGGATGGGTATGCGGATTATCTGCGATTCGCAACGGAGAAATCGTTGGCGCGATGTGGGGTTTCGAAATTTGATCTGCTGCTTTTGCACAATCCGGATTCGACCGGTTACAGCAGTGAAGCTGTATGGAAGGGGATGGAAAAGTTAAAGGAAGGGAAGCTTACCGACCGCGTGGGGATAGCTCCGGGGCCGGCCAACGGATTTACGTTGGATGTGATTCGGTCATTTGAAAAATTTCATGGGCTGCTGGAATGGGCGATGTTGATTTTAAATCCGCTGGAACCGTGGCCCGGCGAATTGGCACTGCCGGCGGCGGAAAAATTTGGGGTAAAGATTATCACGCGAGTTGTGGATTACGGCGGATTGTTCCATGACGACGTGAAACCGGGGCACACCTTCAGGCAGAATGATCACCGGGCGTTTCGTCCCGCGGGATGGGTGGATACGGGACGGGCGAAGATGGAGAAGATGCGGAGCATCGCGGAGAAGCACGGAATAACGATGTTGCAGTTGGCGTGCCTTTGGAATCTTTCGCATGAACCGGTGAAGAGTGTGATACCGACGCTCATCCAGGAAGCAGGGGAAGGAGCAAAGGCAATCGAAGAAAAAGTGCTGGAGCTGGCAGCGATCTCGAGTGACGCGAAACTTCTAAAATTCAAATTTAATCCTGAGGAGCGGCAATTTTTGCGGAACATCGGGAACAATCAAGGCTGCATGGCATTAAAGGGAGCTAATCCCGAGCATACGGGAGAAGCGGAAGCAGATCACTGGAGCCTGCGTGAGGAATTGGAAGAGACGGGAAAGCGCTGGGGAATCGACCCGAGAAAAGATTTAATCCAGACGCACAAAGTGGGAGCTTAAGTGTCGTAGCCGAGACGACCGAGCTTGGCGTAGAGCGCGGTTTGGATAGGTTGCTCAAGCCGAAAAGATTTTTCTTCAGGTTCTTTCCTGGCTGGCTCTGGCTTGACCAACTTTTTATTGCGTTTAGCGCTCATGTTCTTCGATTGCTTGGGTTACAGTAAGCGCAAGAGTAGCAACGTTCTACCCGCTGAGCCGCTGAAACACCCTTCAGGCATCTTCTGATTATCTGAACGGAACTCCACACTGGATGAATCCCTGTAATGATCTTCGAGCGCTATGCATGGGAAGAAAGGGTTGATCTGACCAGGGCGGAGGCGGACGGGGAGAGATGGCTCTCTTTACCAGGTTTAACCGGAGGGAATTTCAATTGAGAAATATCGAAATCGGGCTGCGGTAAAAAAAGTGGAATTTGTGGAATTACGGGGCTTTTTGATGGAATTTTCCCGGAATTGCCGGGAGCGCAGAGGGAATCGAGGATCTCGCTGACCGGGTTAGGTTGAGTTTGGTTGCTGCGGACAAGGCTGTCCGCGCTCCGAGGGTGGGATGGAGTGAACGAGGCCCTTGCAGGTTCTGGAGAGTCAGTTTCGTCAGCGCCGGGTGCTCCGGCGGGCGCGGCACTTTTACTATTCTGTTCGCGGATGGCTTTGGCGGCCTCAAGCATCTGTATGTGAGGAAGAGGACGTCTGTGTTCGATGTAATGTTTGTAGCTTTCGGCGTTCAGGGGGACGTGGAATTTGGGGACCTTGTTCTGTGTGAAGGCAGCCAGATCTTCGATGTCCTCATCTTCTGGAGAGTAGGTGTCTGGCGACGGATAGCCGATCGGTTTTTCGGGAAGGTTGTTGCGGGCGAAATCGAAATCGTGTTCGCCGGAAATGTATTGGATATGCTTGAAGTAATCGGCGCGGGAATCGAACTGGCCCCGTTTGTGGTTGAGGGATTCTTCGGTGATGAAGGCGCGATGCACGCGGGTCATTATGTTGATTTGTTTTTCGAGATCTTCGACGGGTTTGCCGTCGCTGAGTTGTTTGAGAACGTTGTTCTCAACGATAGCGAGGACGCCGGTGAGTGAGGCAAGCGGTGTGACCTGGCGGCAGACGCGGAGAGATTTGCCGAGTTGTTCCATGAGTTTGGCCTGCTGGTTGATGGGATTCCAGGAGGTGTAGAATCGGCAGAGCGCAGAGACACTGGTGTTGAGGGCGAGGCCTTCTGGACGGGGTTTGGCGAGGAGTTCGACGGCTTTGGGATAAGTGTTGCGGTTGCAGAGGTCGATGATGTGGTGTTGGTCCTCGGGGGAGAGCTGGTCGAATTTGTTGGTTTTCATAGTCTTTCCTTCCATTCACTTTTTTTAACCGCGAAGAGCACGAAGAACACGAAGGGGGAGAAACTATTATTCCCCGAGTGTGCTATCGCGTTCGCAGTGCGCTTCCTGTTTTGAACTGCCTTATTGAGGGAAGGATCCCGACGGGCCGGGATATCGGTCCAGACGCGAGGCATTTTCCCGAAACGGTCGGGTGACTAGCGTTTGAAACGGCTTCCAACAATCAAGCGGCTTCTCTGACAATCAATTTATGTTAAAGTTGAACTGAGTCAACAAAAAAAGAACCTTTAATTCTTTAATAGTCAATTGAATGATCAGTTCTGGCACGTAGGAAGAGTTTAGGGCCAGAGTCGAATGGGAGGGAGAGTTGGTGCGGGTCGCCGGGTTGTAGAATGAAGCTGTCGTTCCAGTCGAGGAGGTTGGTGGAGGACTGGATGATGAGTGTTGTTTTAGATGGGTTGTTGATGGTGATGGTTGCTCCGTCGGCTGTGATGGCCTGGAGTGTGAGAGCGAGCGGATCGGGGGTGAACTGGAGGTCGAGCAGAAAATCGGTAGGCGGGCCCATGAAATCTGCTGCAATTGTGTAGGTTTGGCCGGCGAGAACCTGAAAAGTGAGAGTGTTCGTGCCAGGTGACGAATTTGAAGCGACCGGAATGAGGCTTGGGAGAGTAGTGCCCTTATAGGCAGCCAAAAGATTGGATGGGCCCGGGTTCTGATCGGCAGTCGCAGGGTTTCCGAAGATCCCGGGGTAAAAGTCCAAAGGTGGATCGCTATGAAGATGGAGGGTTAAAAGTCCATCGGCTGGTGATTGCCAATGGTACCAGAGTGAGCGGCCACCATAGTGGCCGGCATGGAGGGGTTCTCCAAATTGACGGGAAGCTAAGGTGGTTGAGCCGCCAACGGAGAGTTGATTACCGACGAGTTGTTGAGCACTCGCCAAATCGTCGTTCAGTGGAGGGGTATAATGACGCAGGACCAGAGGAACTTCGGATGGGTTACTGCTGAAAGAACTGAGGTTTTCGTACATTAAATAGTAGGTCTGGCCCGCGGTGGTATCGAACCAACCCTCATTGTAAAGGGTGTAAGTCGGCTCGATAGGACTGAGACTCGCAACGGAAGTGCCCGAGTAAAGAATGAGCCGGTACTGACCGTGATCGTCCCTGGAAGTGGGACGGGGGCTGATATAAGTGCGACCACTTTCGGTGGGAATCCATTTCCACCAAATGGAGCCGTAACCGAAAGAGTTTCCGTAGGTGGGCTCCCCGGGTTCATAGGTGTGTCGAAGATAGATTGTGCTATTTGGTCCGGAAGAAATGAGGGGCGCGTTTGCAAAAAAATCTTCGCCGACAGCGCCTTCATAGAAGTGCCAGCTTAGCTTGAAGAGTCCGATGGGAACTGAGCTATAAACGGCGACTCGGTATTCGGTATTGGCCTTTACCGGATAAAGAGAAAGATCGTCTGGCAGAGAAGGGACCTCGGATAATTGAGGCAGAGTTGCGCCTTGAAAAAGTTTTTCAGAGATTTTTAGAAGGCCGTCGGCAGGAGCGCGCCAGCGGTACCAAATGCTGCCAAATGGCGTGGGAGGCTCTCCCGGCTCTATGGTGCCGAGGAAGGCCGAAACAAGTTCATCACCATCATCACGAGGGAAAGGCAAGGCATCAACAAAGTTATCGTTCGGCGGAGGGAGATCGATCTCGAAGAAACCAGCTCCGGGTCCGGGATTGGAGACGATCAGGAGATATTCTGTGCCGGCATCCAGTTTGTAGACGTCTGGCCTTGCAACGGGTCCTGCGAAGGCAATTGGATGAAGAGTGTCGCCTGCGATGGTACTGACAGAAAGATCGGCAGAGGCGAAGAAGATGAATTCAGGCCGAGCTGGAGTATAACGGAAATAAAGAGGAGGACCAATGAGATGGTTGCTGCCAGGGGCGGGGGGGCGAAAGCCAGGAAACGCAACGTCGAGATTGTTTGTGGAAAGAACGACGGCATTATCGGGCGAAGAATTGGCAGGAGTAATATAAATGGTGGGACCGGAGTTGGTGACGGTTTGGCCAGAGGTGGTTGAGAGGACGGCTGACACACTGCCGACCCCGGGATGTGGCAGGGTTGAGGTTATTTCCCAAGGTGGAGTTGCCGCCACACCGGCCATGACTTTATTCCAATAGAACGAAAATGAAGAAATGTTGGTGGCCGGTTCGGAAGTGGCCACCTTGAATGTGATGGGTTGTGCGACTGAAAATTGAGAATTGGTGGCAGGAGAAATGATTTGAAAAGCGGTGGTGCAATCCAGGTCCAAAATCCACGGATAAGTGGTGCCTACATATAGCTGGATTTTGTATTCGTGACCACGCTGAACCACGAATCTGTTTTGATTGGTGATGTAAGTGACGGGGCTGAGCGAAGACAAATCATCGCCTTCCCACAAAACCCCATCGTTCCCCCAATAAGGAGCGCTCGTTGCTGAAAGAAGGCCGTCAACAGGAGCGGTCCATCGGTACCAGAGCGTTCCCGATGAAGACCAGATTAGAATTCTGTTATTGGAGCTGGGCTCACCGGGTTCAAACGTTGCGGAATTCAATTCATTAGTGGTAAGGGAAACAACGATACGCTGACCCTGGAGCGATCTGGGTTGAGCGAAGGAATCGTTCGTGACTGAAAAGTCCCGGACGGTGATTGAAACAGGTTCTATGGGTATTATCTCCTCCGCAGTGGTTCGAGCATATGCACCAATCTGATATTGACCGATGGGAAGATTGGTGACGACCTGAAAGGGGGTGTTAGTTAAAATGCCAAGGTCGATAAAGGTTCCCTTTGAACTTGAGGCGAAAAAGCGAAGATCAAGAAGAGACCGGTCTAAAGCAGGAACTGGATCGCTAACTGCAATCGTAATTGGATCTGTGATGCGGAAGATTGCGTTGGTTGGAGGAGAAGTAAAATGAAGGGTGCTAAAGGAGGCGAAGAAATCGGAGAGTTTAGTGCGAGTAAAGGGATTCGAATCGTTGGAGCCAATGAGGATTTGATAAGTCTGATCTTTAGCCGTGTGAAAGCTGAGCGATCCGAAAGTGCCTTTAAGTAAATTGGAATTTGTAATCGAGTCGCCATCAAAAATCCCGATCCAAAGTGAACTGTTGGCTGATAAAATGATTGCCCCATCTGCTGGAGCGGTCCAGTAAAACCAGAGCGTATTAAGCAGATTTGTAATGATCCCGTCGGGTAACTGAACAGGGGGATCAGTGGGGGAAGTGGTGGCGAGAAATACGGGAAGGACGAGCCGCCTGGATAGGGAGTCGAGGAAAAGGGGTTCTGGCGAGATGTCTCCTGCCGGTTGGTCTTCGAAGAAATGGAGGGAAAGATGAACGGTGGCTGAATCAATCGTATATCCTCGTTCCAGTCGCAACCTGTAGGCAACGCCCTCGAGAACGCGAAATAAATGTGAATTTTGGAGGTGCGGTAGAACGGGCTGAAGAGTTTGGAGAGATTGACCGGTCCAAAGAGAGAACCTCGGAGAATCGGAGAGATAAAGGTAACCGTCGCGCGAGGGTACGATGGTGTACCAGAGTGTGACGTCGTCGCCGGGAAATTGGTTCGGTGGCTCGTTGGATTCAATGGAAGCCCCGAGGAACGATACGGTGGTATCTGTCGGGAGAGTTAAGAGAAGAGGGCTTGAAAAACTATCGTTCACCGGGTGGGGATCGAAATGGTAGCTGAAGGTACGGCCGGGGGCATATTGTGGTTCAGGAGTCATTTGGATGAAGTACATTTCCCCGGGCATAACTTCTAACCTGAGTCGGACGTTTGGCTCAGCGACAGAGAGAAGACTCTGGAGCGAGTTGCCAGTAAAAGCCTGCATTCGAGCGCCGAAGTAACTGGCGTCCATAAAGAAAACGCCTTGGGTATTGGAATGAAATTTGTACCAAACCGTTTTCAGCGAGGACTGATTAGGTTCCGCTGGTTCAATGGTAGCCCGGCTCAGGTAAGGCATCAAAGCAAGAGGCCCGGTAGAAAGGTCGATGGCGTTTTCAAACGCGTCGTTACCTGGCAGACGGAAATCCATTCCCGGGATCAATTGCAAATGAAATGAATAATCTGCGGGGTAGGCGGCAGAGGCTCGCAAGAAATAGGTGGTGCCCGATTGAACGAAAAAGACTTTGGCCGAGGGGAACTCGTTGAAAGACTCGCCTGTGACTGGTTGAAGATTAGGCAGAGAGGAGCCGGAGAAAAGTTCCAGATTAAGGGAGAACCCGGATAAAAAAAGAGAACCGGTTTCAGGTGAGGTCCATTTGAACCAAACGGAGTGTTGGACGTTGGTATCGATGAGCAGTGGTTCATTCGGTTCGATGGTTGAACCACGGAGATCGAGGGTGGATTGAAGATCGGACCCGACCAATGCTCGCGCGTCCGAAAAGTTATCATAGCGATGCCGGACATTTACAATGGCAGGAGCGGAATAAAGAACCTGTGTTGGAATTGGAGTCGGAAAGCTTATGCTTTGTGACGCAAGTAAAGGAGAGGGAGGGGTTGGAATAGAGGGTTGATTCCGCAAAGAAAGGCGGAACTTCAAAGTGCCTGCTGGTGCGTTGGTGAAGAGGTAGGAATCCGGAAATGGTGGAGTCCATTGTTTGGACAGCAGGAGGTAAGCAGGATTAACCGAGAGCACTTCGAGAGTAACAGTCTGATTAGTAGCAGGGTCCTGAGGGACGTCAAAATGGAGCATTATGGAATCGCCGGAGAGCACGGTTGCGTCCGGATTGGCTGATGAGATTGCTAAAGGGGTGATAATGGGCTGGATGACTGTGGAGGAGAGTGCGCTCTGATTGGAAGTGACCCATGCAATACGGTAGGGAACATTTGCACGGGCGGAGAAGATCAAGCTGGGATAATAATCAGATGAACTCGTTTGGACCGGCTTAAGGTTGCTTAGTGCATTGCCTTCAAAGACTAACCAGGATTCTCCAGGGAGAAAGCTCGAGTTGAAAAAGAGATTGGCGGTGCCGGTCGCGGAGGGGGTCCAGGCCCACCAAAGAGAGCCGACAGCATCTGGGAAGGGAGGTTCTCCGGGTTCCAAAGTTCCGGGCACCAGAAAGCTTTCGAACGGCTGTGATTCTGAGAGAGGAGCCGCGTTGGCAAAAGAGTCGTTTGTTGGAAATGGGAACAATCTCAACTGAACATGGCTCTCTGCTGTGTATTGCCCGGATTGGACTCCAATAAAAGCGATATGATAAGTCGTACCCGCCTGAACTGTGAATAAAGATCCGCTCAAATCAAAGCGAGGCAGCATAAGATTGAGGTTTGTGAGGGAGGTTCCAGTATAAAGAAGAGGCAGAGAACCCGGACCGGTTGAAAAATGAAGGAATTTTGCAATTCCAGATCTGGGAGCCTGCCAGGTAAACCAGACAGATTCCTTCACGGGAACGTAGAAGGCGGGAACTTCTGCGGTGTGGTCCGGTTCGCCTTGTTCTAAGGTGGCGTTTCCAGTATAAAGAGCGAACTCCACATTGGAACCGCTGAGGGGAATTGCGTTCGCAAAATTGTCGTTGTCCGGTTGAGCATGGAGGAGCGCAACTGCTATTTGGAAGCAGAGTAAAGTGGGCCATAAGGGAACTTTGAACCGAGACGCCATTTAGAAAGTAGAATAGTTGGAGAGGGTGGGCGGTCGAGAAAATTTAATTATCCAGCACAGACGGTTCGAGAAAGGAAAAAGCCTTGTCTTTTGCGCAATAAACTATCCACTAGCTGGAATGAACTCACCCTGGGCAGTGGTGGTATTGGCGTTGCTTCTGATTCGCAATTATTCGACCTACGCGCAACAATACATTTTCGATGAAAACTTTTCCCCGGCAGTTGAAGGGCAATTAGATAATATAGGAGGGGTGCTGGCAGTAAGCATTCAAGAAGATAATAAAATCCTGATTGGCGGATCGTTTAGCAGCGTGCAGGGAGAGCCTCGCAATGGCATGGCGCGTTTGAATGCGGATGGATCGATCGATCCTGACTTCAATCCGGGAGGAGGGTTCGATGGAGCGGTCCGGGTAATCGTTTTGCAGCCGGCGGGGAAAATTTTAGTAGGGGGCGATTTCAAAAACGTCGATGGCAGTCCGTTTACCTGTATCGTGCGCCTGCTTGGCAATGGTCAGGTTGATACAACATTTTCTCCTCCGGTGGTCAGCACCAGTGTGGCGACTCCTCTGCGTGTAGAAGCTTTGACCGTGCAAGAGGATGGAAAGATCGTAATTAGTGGAATTTTTACTCACCTCGATGGAATCTCGCATGTTTGCATTGGGCGGTTAATGGAGGACGGGACTCTGGATAGTTCATTTGTAATGAAGCCGAATAATATCGTGCTGAGTCAGGCGAGTTTTCCGAATGGGGATCTGCTTCTCGCCGGAGGGTTCAAAGTAATCGATGGAGTAGATAGATTTCGAGTGGCGAAAGTGAGTAGTGAAGGGATTTTGGATCCGAATTATAACCCCGGCACCGGACCAGATAATATAGTGCTGTCGGTAGCATTAGATTCAGAGTCACGGGCGTTAGTGAGTGGCGGGTTTGTGACATTCGATGGTGTGAGCACGCCAGGGATTGCGCGGATTCTGGCCGATGGAACATTAGATTCCAGTTTCCTGCCGCAGGTCAGCCCAGCGGTGGGAGTTGACTTCGCGTTAGTAAGCGAGCTTCTGGTCCAGGAAAATGGGAAAATTTTTATCGGAGGTCTCTTTGGCGGGATTGATGGAATCACCAGAAACAGCCTGGCGAGACTCAACGACGATGGGACAGTGGACGAAACATTCGACCCGGGAGTTGGGTCAGATGACGGTGTGAATACTTTAACCTTTGACCATGATGGAAATCTTTTGGTCGGAGGATACTTCGAACTTTTCAATGGAGTGCAGCGTCTTCGCCTTGCCCGTTATCTGCGAAAAACTGCGGCCGCAGTGACGATGGTATTGCCGAACTTCAGCGATGGATCATTTGGTTTTAGCTTCGAGACTGAAACCGGGTTTGTTTATGAAGTTCAACAGTGTCTGGATTTGTCACTGAATAACTGGGAAACGGTACAACTATTTGGTGGAGACGGAAACGTGACCACTGCGACGGGTTTGCGAGGCGATCTGGACAAGGCGTTTTTTCGTGTGCAAATCAAATAAGAATTCCAGTTTGCCATTAATAATTGCCGAGTTTCAGCAGAGTTAAGAAATTTTCCGGGATGGGTTTGGAGGATAAGGGTGACTTGATCAAAATTATTAATCCAAAGGTTATTTCCGCAGGTAGGGTCAAGCAGCTCACTTTCAAAGAGGATGCCGGTGTGTCGTCCGAAGCGTTTATTTCGAGCCGAGGTTTTGGTAGAGGGGAGCGAGTTTAGCGCGGGAGGAGATGCTGAGTTTGGCGAAGATGTGACGCAGGTGGGTGCGGACGGTGCTGAGACTGATGCCGAGAGCGCGTGAGATGTCGGAATTGTCGTCGCCACCGGCGGCGCGGCGAGCCACTTCAAATTCAGATGAAGTGAGGTCAGAGAGGCGGCGGAGTGCGTCAGCGCTTTGGCCATTCAGGGAAGTGGGGAGTTGGAAATGGATTGCGAATGAGGGCTGGAGCGCGCGGCCTGCTTGAGACTCGACCAATTGGATCTCGGCGCGGAGCCCTTTGATGGAAGAATGTTCGAGGGTGATCCGTCGTGTGGAATGGCCGTTGTTTGAGATAAGGTCATTCTCAAAAGAGAGTTTTAATGACTGGCAGGCAGAGCGGAGCGGGGATGGGAGTACTTTGGAAGCCTTCAGAAGCCGGCCATTGGAATGACTCGTGGAATTCCAGGCTGACATCGCGTCCCGAGCCGCGGCGTTGCTGTAATTGAGTTTGCCATTCCAACCGACGATGACGATGGGCAAGGGGAGAGCGCCGATGGCGTGTTCCAGGGAAAGGTGTGCGGCGAAAGCGTTTTCGAGCGCGAATAGACGGTGAATGACGGCATCCATGTGAGGATGAAGTTCGTGCAATCGATCCATTTCAGAATTGGTGAAGTCCCCCTGCTGGTGAGTCCTAATAACGGCCAATTGACCGATGAACTGAGAGTTCGGATTCCAAAAGAGCATGGCAGCGCCATATCGCCAACCCATGGGTTCCAGAAATTCTTTAGTAAACGCCCGGCCGTCAGGTGAATCCGGAACGAAATGATCGCTCATCCGTGCGACCGGGGCCAGAGGACGATCGCGAATGACGGCGTTCAATGGAGCGAGTTGCGCGAAACGCTCGACGTTTGGAATGGGCTTGGTGGCGCGCATGAACATAGGAGTGATGCCGAGAGAGGGGAGGCCAATGAGAACATTGTAAACGGGCATGGCGGCACGCATGAGCTTGACCGAAGAGCGCCAGACGTGCTCGGGAGTAATAGCGAGTTGCAGCGAGATGAGGGCATTTTCCACCCGGCGATCACGGTCGAGAGGCATGTGAGGGAGGATAGAGAATGAAAGAGGCTAATCAAAACAAAAAATCGTCCTAATGGACGATAGACGGAGATAATGTTTTTTAGATATGAGGAGGAGGTGCAGTGGGAGCCTCAAGGGAGCCCGGTGCTGAAGCGCAATATATAAAATTCAAATCAATGAACATTATGAAAAGAGTGATGGCGTATCGCAGAGGGTTAGCGGTGGTTTTGTTAGGGATGTCGGCGGCTGTGGCAAACGCGAGCCCGGCGAAACCACTCCTGATCGAAGGGTACCAAATGTATACCAATCTTGTAACGGTAAGCGCGAGCGACCCAACGGTACTGGAAGTAAAGACAGGGGGCGAAGGGGGACTTTCGAGCCTGGGGAAGATGCGAAGCTGGTCGGACGATCAGCAAGGCGATTTGGTGACGGGGGCATTGAGCGCGCATTACACCTTTGAAGACAAGGCAGGGAACAAGTTATTCATGTCGGCCAATGGAGGGAGCACAATAGAGCCGGACGGCAGGTTTTTATTAAGCGGAAAGCTAAAGGTAACAGGTGGGACCGGACCTTTTCGAATGGCGCGCGGGGTGCTGAACTTTGAGGGGTGGGCGCGGACCATTGATCAGAGCACTGGCGCTGGAATCAGTTTAATTCGATTTGATGGAGAGATCTGTGGAACGAAAATTGAACCAGCCAAACCGTTTAAGAATACGGAAACAGGAGGAGCAACGTTCGTTCCTCCGGATTTCGTGTATGAGGGGACAAGCAACCTGAGTCATCTCGGGAAGTGCCTGAACACAGTGGAAAACACGGCCGGTCCATTTAATGGCGCGTTTGTGGGGATTGTGGACGGAAAGATCGCATTGTGCTGGAGTTACGAAGGGCGCTCAACATTCCGAGACGGGAGCAGCCTTAATTGGTCAGGGCTCGAAATTGTGCATTTCAATATTGTGACCGCTCCGGATGGGTCGCCCGCGCCGGATTTTACCACACCGAGCATCCCGGAGATCTACCAGACGGTCGAAGGAGGCAGCGGACGGTTGAGGCAGACACAAGCAGTAATGTTTGAGGGCGGTCTATTCACCCCTGTGGGTCCAAATAAAATCGCGGCGGAGATTGAAGGAGTCGGATTTATTTCGAGGTAAGTTCCTGTAATAAAACTTCGGCCGAGCAGCTAGCGGGGGCGCGAATTAAATTTAATGATTCGCGTTCCTGCGCTTAAAACCTCTAACAAAAAAAGTTGGCAAGGGGTTTGTCAGAGGAAATGCGATTGTAATCAGTTTGCCTTTTTTTGGTAGTGCCTGCGGGAATCGGACCCCAAAGAACGCTTCTTTGTTCATTTTCATTTTACTTCGTAGAGGATCGAGATTGGATCGTTAATTAATCGAAATCAAATCACCACGTGAGCACCGATTCCAAAAGCAGTGTGAGGATCCCGAGATAAACTAGTAGGGTTACGAATTTACTTCCAGACGGCACGGCTGCTCAATCTGCATTATGAGCGCAGGTGTCCTGGTTCTCTTGTCGTTCGTCGGCTTCGTTTTCGGAATGCTCTTTCTGATCGGTGTCTGCTTCGTGCCATCGTTTATTTCCTACCTGAACAGCCTGGAATAATGTTCCGGATATTGCCTTGATTCCTGCCTTTCTTTTGGTAGCGCGTACGGGAATCGCACCCGTCTTTCAGCCTTGAGAGGGCCGTGTCCTAACTGATAGACGAACGCGCCATGACAGGGCGGGTAATATGAGGTGAGTGGGTAGAGGTGTCAATTCAGCATCGTGGGGCGGGAAGGCGGTAAGGGGGTTGCAAAACAGGGGGCATTTTGTAATTCCACATTTATGCGGCGGGGATATGCTCTGCGGCATATATGGGAGTTCTCGATTTTCTAAAAACCCAGACATTGGAAGTCATCGAATGGACAGATGACTCAAGAGATACGTTGTCGTTTCGGTTTCCGGATGATGACAAAGCGATCAAGCGGGGCGCTCAATTGATTGTGCGCGAAGGGCAAATCGCGCAGTTTGTTTATCTCGGCCAGTTCGGGGATACCTTTCAACCTGGCAAGCACACCCTCGTCACGGAAAACATTCCAATCCTGACGAAGCTGGCTTCGTGGAAATATGGATTCGAATCACCGTTTAAAGCAGACGTGTATTATGTCGTTACACGGCTTTTCACCGGGAACAAGTGGGGAACGCAGAATCCGATCATGTTGCGGGATGAAGACCTGGGGGTGGTGCGAGCGAGAGCTTTTGGGATTTACGATTTCAAGATTGTGGATCCGCGGCTGTTTTTGAAGGAGGTGGCAGGGACGGACCATCATTTTCGGCTGGATGAATTTAATGACACGATGCGGGCGCGGATCGTGAGTGTATTCAGCGAGGCACTGGCTCAATCGAAGGTGCCGATTTTTGATGTGGCGACGCGTTATACGGAGCTGGGGGAATCGCTTCTGCCGATCATCAATGTAATCACGGCGGCAAAGTATGGGATGGAGATTACCAGCTTTGTGATCGAAAACGTTTCTGTGCCACAGGAAGTGGAGCAGGCGATTGATAAGCGATCGAGCATGTCTGCCATTGGGAACTTGAATGATTATGTGCGATTTCAAATGGCCCAGAGCCTTACCCAGCCGGGGCAACACAGCACCGGGGTGGCATCTGAACTGGCGATCGGTATGGCGATGGCGCAACAACTGGTGCAGCAGCAGAACGCCGCCGGGGCGGGAGTTGGGAATGCACCGGCGGCCGGAAATCAAAATCCCGGTGGAGCGCCGCCGGCTCCGCCAGCTATCCCAGGGCAATTGCCTGAATTATTGAGCCCGGGGGATGTGGCGAATCAATTGGGGGTGTCGGAGGGGGATGTGCTGGCGACCATTCAAAGCGGGGAGTTAAAGGCGAAAAAGATTGGGTCGACATTTCGCATTACGCGAACGGCGCTGGACGAGTTCCTGAAGAGCTAAATGGAAGTCACAGCCCGGCAAAAGTTCGCGTGCCCAGCGTGCGGGGCGGAAGCTGTTTGGAACCCGGCGCGGCAGGCGCTGGTGTGTCCATATTGCGGAACCAGTTCACCTTTGGAGGCAGCGCCTACGGAGGGGAGCGAGGTCAAAGAGCATGACCTGGTGTCTGCGTTGCGGAATTTGCCAGACGAGAAGCGGGGGTGGAAAGCGGAGAAAATATCTGTTCGATGCCAGAGCTGCCAGGCGATATCGGTGTTTGATCCGGACAAGGTGGGGAAACGGTGCGAATTCTGTGGATCGGCTCAACTAGTTCCTTACGAGCAGGTGAAGCCGCCGATCAGCCCGGAGAGCCTGTTGCCATTTAAAATCGATCAGGGTGTGGTTCGGGATTCGATCCGAAACTGGTATCGGACGCGGTGGTTTGCACCGAACAGATTGAAGACAGCGGCGCTGACTGACACGCTGCATGGGGTTTACCTGCCGTACTGGACGTTTGACGCGCGGGTGAATGCAAACTGGAGGGCGGAGTCGGGGTACTATTATTACACCACGGAAACGTATCGGGACGCGAATGGAGAGACAAAAACCAGACAGGTGCAACACATTCGCTGGCAGCCCTCATCGGGGCACCTGAACCACTTTTTTGACGACGAACTGGTGTGCGCCTCGAAGGGAATTCAGGGAGACCTGATGCAGAAAGTGGAGAACTTCCCGACGAAAGAATTGATCCCCTACTCTGCTTCGTACCTGGCTGGTTGGACGGTGGAACAGTACCAGCTCGATTTGATTGCGGCTGCCCAGGAATCCAGAAAGCGGATGGAACAGAAGGTGGAAAGTATGTGCGACTCGCAGGTGCCGGGGGACACCCACCGGAATTTGCAAGTGGAGGCAGATTTTGCAGAGCAAACATTCAAGCATGTGCTGCTGCCGCTGTGGTTTGTGACGTACAATTATGGAGCGAAGACGTACCAGGTGCTGGTGAATGGGGTGACCGGAGAGATTGCGGGGAAGCATCCACGGAGTTTTTGGAAAATCTTTTTCCTGGTGGTTTTTATATTAATGATCGTGGGGATTATTTTTGCTTCCCAGAAATAGGCGCACGTGCGGCGGTCTGTTCAGTTCGGGTAATTTCGGAAAGGTCCCTCTACTGATTTTTGTAAATAACTTTCAGTAAAAAGTCAGGTTGCATTTCCAGAAAGTGTGTTATCTTCCCCTGCTCTTCCGGTCATGCAACTTTCCGGATAAGCAATGTTAGGCGAAGCCCCGCCGGATTCACACAGAAGAACTACGTACTAAAATACTGCCTATGAGTAGCAAAATATTCAAAGCAGCGCTGCTTTGTGCTCTCGCATTCCTGCCGGTCAGCCATTTGCAAGCCCAAGGGCTGCTCCCGCTCACCGTTAACCCGCTCGGATCATTTCTGGTCCGGGATCAAACCTCCATCACCGCGAACGATCCTGGGGTGAATAGTTCCTATTCGATCGTGGGGGGTGGAAATGAACTTTGGGGCAACGCCGATAAAGGAATTTTCGGATATATAATGGCGACGAACGACTTTGACGTGCGCGTGAGAGTCGAGTCGCTGGAGGCGGTACACCGTTATGCAAAAACCGGACTGATGATTCGAGAGAATCTGACATCGACGGCGCGAATGGTATCGCTATTTGCGACTCCGACGGGGGCGACCCAACTTCCGCCGGATCAACCTGTAGGCGAGGATATGGTGGAATTTAATTTCCGCCGCGCTGCTGGTGACGGGGCAAACAATATTAATCTTGGTTCACCCGGTTATCCGAATGCATGGCTGCGTTTGGCGAGGCGGGGATCGGTCTTTTACGGGCTGGTCAGTCGCGATGGAGTGACCTGGACGCAAAGCGGATCTGTGGACACATCGACGTGGCCGGCAGGAGCTTTCAAATCGATAGCTTATCTCGGTCTCGGAAGCAGCTCGCACGACGACACAAAACTGGTGAAGAGCGAACTCCGAAACTTTGGCGTGGTGACAACGAGCGGAGACGTGCAGATCCTGAACCAACCTGTGGACAACTACGGGGTGGCGGATTCCAGCGTGAGCTTTACAGCAGGTTTAAATGATCCTGTCGATGCGAAGTACCAATGGTACGCCAATGGAGTATTGATCCCGAACGGGACCAATGCGACTTACACCACTCCGCGGTTGAGTGCGTCGAATGATGCAACGAAATATAAAGTAACTGTGACGGGCAAGAACGGGAGCACAGTGACCAGCCGCGAGGCGCTACTGACGGTAGTGGATGTGCAGGCACCGGAATTTCCGCAACTCGTGCTCGATTTCGATGACGGCGCGGTGCCCTTTGGGGCGGAAGTTTACGGGACTGCGGAAGTGGATCCGGCAAGCGGATTTGGCGGCGGAGGAGGTTTGGTGCTGGCAAGGCAATCGAACCTGCAGAACGGCGCATTCGTGGTGGACGATTTCACCGGAGGCGGTGTGGTGGACAGTTTCACTGTGGCATTCAAGCTGCAGATCGGACCTGGATCACAAAAGCCGGCTGACGGCTTCAGCTTCAGCTTCGGTCCGACCATTCCAAACGCGGTCTTCCCATCACCCCAACAAGGAGTGGGCCCTGGATTGGCTGTTTCGTTCGACATTTATGACAATGGAGATTCAGAAGCACCAGCGATCGACGTGTTCTACGGGGTAGATCCGGGCAATGTTCCGACCTACTTAAAGGGAAATATTTTACACAAGCCGATGGCCTTGTCCGACCTGGTCACTTCCAGGTATGTGGATGTGGTGATTCGAATGAATCCGGGCGGGCTTCTGGACCTTGTTTATAACGGACAAGTGATTGCTTATCATGTGCCGACTGGGTTTATTCCGGTGACGGGAGGGAAATTCGGATTTGGCGCATACGCAGGGGGCACTCCTGGAGGAACGCCTTACAACGCGGTGGAAGCGGTGGACAATATCCTGATCGACGCGCACACGACTGGCTCGGAAGCGTATGTCAGCTCGATCTCGCCGCTCGGAAATAATGTTTCGGCGACGCCATTGATTCAGGTTGTGCTGGCGGACCTCGCGACGAGCGTGGACCGAGGTTCAATACAACTGTCGTTCAACGGAGCGCCGGTTTCAGCGAACGTAAGTCACGATGATGAACTGGCAACCACGACTGTAAAGTACCAGGTGCCCAGCACGCTGGCTGCGGCTTCAGTGAACAATGTAAAAATTGTGTGGGCGGACGATGCCGGAGCTCAGCACACCAATGAAGCGAACTTCACGGTGGGGAGCTATGTGACATTACCTGCTTCGCTGGCGCTGCCTGCTGGTTCCGGAACGGCTGCTGACAGCGGCTTCCGAGTTCGCGTTTATCAGATCACTGGAAAGCTGACTGAATCGGCGGCCAATGCGGAATCGGCATTGCTCGGTGAAAAAGGAGCGAACATGGCTGACCTCACGATCACGGACGAGACGGGCTACTTCTCCGATCCAAGCATCACGAGCACGATCAATTATGACGTGAACGCGGCGCCGCTGGGGCTCTCAACATTCCCTGGGATCCCAGGAATTACGGACAGCAAAGAGAACTTTGCGGCGGAGATCCTGACCTACGTGGAATTCCCACAAGCAGGTTTCTACCAGATGGGAGTGCGCAGTGATGACGGATTCAAATTGACTACCGGCGATGAGAACACCGATCCGATTGTGCTCGGCTCATTCGAAGGAGCGCGCGAACCTTCCGATAGTATCTTCGGATTTGTGGTGCCGCAGGCAGGAGTCTATCCGATGCGCCTGCTGTATTACCAAGGCACGGGTGGCGCGATGGTGCGATGGTTCAGTGTCGATCCGAACGGTGACCAGGTGCTTATCAATGACACGGCCTCACCCACTGCTTTGAAAGCATTCCGATCCGTTTCAGGTGCTACCGCTTCGGTGCGGATCAGGGTCCTGCGAAATCAGACTGGCTTTACCTTGAGCTGGGATGGTGGCGGAACTTTGGAATCTGCAACTGACTTAAAGCTGAAAGACTGGACACCGGTTGTGAACGGGATCAGTCCTTACCCGGTCGTGACAGCGACTGCAGGAGGCAATGCCCGGTTTTATCGGGTGAAGCAGTAAAAGCTTAATTATTAAGATCGAAGGCGGCCTGGATTACCCGGGCCGCCTTTTTTATTTAAGGAAAGACATTAGCTCAAGCAGCAGGGCGCGCCTCTAAAAATGCTTTCAGTTCCGCGGCTGCTTTGCCACCAAAGCCGGTTACTTCAGAAATTTCCTCCAGAGTGGCTGTGCGGAGGCGCTGGACTGAACCGAATTTTTTTAAGAGGGCAGCTTTCCTGCGTTGGCCAATGCCAGGGAATTCATCGAGGATACTCTCGGAAATTTTTTTGAGCCGGAGTTTTGCGTTGTAGGTGTTTGCAAAACGATGGGATTCGTCCCGAACGCGCTGGAGGAGCTTCAATGCACCTGTGTTGTGATCGAGCCGCAACGGTTCACTCTCTCCGGGGCGATAAATTTCTTCGAATTCCTTGGCCAGACCGATGATGGGGATGGCGCTAAGACCGAGTTTGGCGAGTTCAGCGCAAGCGGCATTGAGCTGGCCTTTGCCACCATCAATGAGAATCAGACCGGGCAGGTTTGGTTTAGGATCTGGAATGCCTGAGGGATTGGTTATGTTTTGCTCTGAAGGTTGATCGGGCAGGATTTCAGAAGGGTTGGATTCCGTTGTTCTCGATTCAGAAAGCAAGCGAGAGTAGCGGCGATGGATGGTTTCGGCCATGCAGGCGAAATCGTCCTGGCCGGTAACCGTTTTCATTTTGAAGCGGCGATAATTTGTGCGGTCGGGCCTGCCGTATCTAAAACTTACCATGGACGCGACTGCGAAGGTTCCGCTGATGTTCGAAATATCGAATCCTTCGATGCGTTCGGGGGGTGCTGGGAGACTGAGTTTCTCTGCCAATTCAATTAAATCGCGCTCCGGGTCGATGGCGAGTGGCAAGGTGTAGGGGAGACGCTCGAACTTCCCGGTTTTTTTTGTTGTTCGCTTCAGGTCTTCAAGGGCATCGCGGAGCTGGGCGGCTTTTTCGAAATCGAGAGCGACCGCGGCTTTCTTCATCTCATCCTGAAGCTGCTGTTCCATTTCGGCGCTCTGACCGGAAAGGAATTCGACGGCCGCCTGCACCTGCAAAAGATATTGGTCGCGGCTGACGTTTGAAATACAAGGGGCTGTGCAGTACTTGAGATTTCCGTAGAGACAATGCTTGTAATCGACCTCGGTGGGAGTGAGCGGGCGGCATCCTCGCAAATTAAACTTGCGGCGAACCATGGTGAGGGTGCTTCGCAGGGCGCCGGAGTGGGCGAAAGGACCAAAGTAACGAGCGCCATCATCCTGCTTCAATCTTGTTAAAGTGAATCGGGGAATGGGGTCGTTAAGATTGATCTTCAGGAGCAAAAAGCGCTTATCATCCCTAAAGCTGATGTTGTAGCGGGGTTGGAATTGCTTGATCAGGCGGCCTTCGAGCAGGAGGGACTCGGGTTCATTGCGAACGATGTGGATATCGAAATCATGAATGGCATCGACCAAGGCATTGAACTTAAGGTCCCAGCCCTGCCGGCGAGAGGGGTGGAAATATTGGGAGACACGACGGCGCAGGTCACGGGCTTTGCCCACATAAATGACCGTTCCAAACCGGTCCTTCATCAGGTATATGCCCGGTTTGTGCGGCACCGTGCTGAGTTTTGCACGTATATGGTCAGTAACTGCCATTGCGGGATCGAGAATTTACACTGTTAATTGAGTTGAAACAACCATTGGCGGCGGCTGGTTTATCTGATGGAATTGAGATAGGATTGGGCATGTTCCTCCTGGGAGTGGGCACTGCGACCCCACCATATAAGTACTCGCAGAAAGAATGTTGGGAGGCGTATTGCCGATCGCCGTATCTCACGAAGCTGAGCAGCCGGTCGCAGGCGATCCTGAGGAAAGTGCTCACAGGGAACAGTGGAATCGAGGAGAGGTATTTTGCAATGGGCAACCTGGAAGAAGCGTTTTCCTGCGACCCGAATACTTTGCACGGAAGGTTTGCAAATAATGCACCGCAAATTGCCACCCAAGCTGCGAAGAATGCCCTTGAGGCGGCTGAGTTGGCTCCTTCGGACATCGATGCACTGGTGATCACGACATGCACCGGTTATTTGTGCCCGGGATTGACGAGTTATGTGAGTGAACAGCTTGGGCTAAGTCCACGCAATTTTCTGGTGGATATGGTAGGACATGGATGCGGGGCGGCGTTACCGAATTTGAATCTAGCGCATGCGTTGATTACATCGGGCCAGGCAAGGCATGTATTGTGTGTGGCGGTGGAGATCTGCAGCGCGGCTTTTTATATCGACAACGATCCGGGGGTGCTGATCAGCACATGCCTATTCGGTGACGGAGCTGGGGCGATCGTGGCCGGCAAATCGGTTGGGAAGAACCGGTCGATTCGGTGGGAGCATTTTGCTACGGTTCTCAATCCGAAAGATCGTGAACTGCTTCGGTTCGAATCCAGGGATGGTATGCTGAGGAACGTGCTGGACAAGAGCGTTCCTGTTTTAGTCGTTGATCATCTGAGGCAGGTTTTAGACGAGCTGATGGAAAGCTCTAAAAAAACAAAAGAAGAGATCGCCCAATGGATTTTGCATGCGGGGGGACGCGATGTTTTATCTGCGATTCAAAGCGCAATGCAGCTCAGGAGCGAAAGCTTTCGGTGGAGCGCGGAAGTACTGAGAGATTACGGCAATGTAAGCAGCCCCAGCGTTATCTTCGCCCTGGAAAAAGCCATTCGAGCCAATGCGGTGGGTGGAACCTGGCTGCTTTCATCGTTTGGGGCGGGAATAAGCTGCCACGGAGCGTTGCTCGAAGTAGAGTAATTGCGACGATGGAGCGGATTATTGAACCGGAGCTGCTGGATGAACTAGAGCCCGCAGACCCGCGAGCGATTCACTCGCGCAGGGACTTAAGGCGGATCAATTATTGGATGGGGAACCAGGGACATATTCACAAACAGCTTCTCCGAATCGATCAGCCGCGAAGGATTCTGGAGATCGGCGCCGGGGACGGAACAGTGATGGCGCGGGTTGCGAAAAAATTCGGGAAAAAATGGAAGAATGTGGAAGTGGGATTTCTTGATTTACATCCAGTGATTTCGGAAGAAGCGAGAAGCGAAATCGAATCCAACGGATGGAAGATCAAGGTCTATGCTCAGGATGTGCGAGAATGGGTGCAAAAAAGAGATGAGAAGCATGACCTCGTGCTCGCGAACCTGTTCCTTCATCATTTTTCATTTGAAGAACTCGGTGTTTTTTTTAAGCACTTTTCACAAAGTAGCGGAGCGTTCCTGGCTTGCGATCCAAGAAGGTGGAAGCCTGCTTTGCTGGCGGTGAAGTTTCTTTGGCTGATTCGCTGTAATTCGGTTACCCGACACGATGCGCATGTCAGCGTGAGGGCGGGATTCCGAGAGCAGGAGCTAACGAGGACCTGGCCGCAGAATACAGATTTTGAGCTGGACGAGTCTGATCCCGGCTATGCGAGCCATCTATTTTTCGCCCGCAAGAAGTAAAGCGACAGATGGGGAAATGCCCGAATTGCGAATGGGTTGTTCGAGGAAGCAGGAAGAAGGGCTCTTGATCCTTTCAGATAATAGACCTCGAAGTATCGTTAATTTAGAAACGGTAGCGATGGATTTTTGCTGTTTCCCCATCGCGAACGGTTCCTCGAAGACACAACAGCGACAGAGGAACACCGAAGAGAGTCCACGTAAATCGTGGACTTTTCTTTTAGAGGCCGGTGGGGTGTTCGAGGAATTCCCAAGGCAAGGTGAACTTAGTACCCAGGAGTTTTGAGAGGGCCTTTACCCCAAACGTTTCGGTCGCGTAATGGCCTCCATAGAACAGGTTGAGACCGAGTTCCTCCGCCAAGGCATAGGTCCAATGGCGTCCTTCGCCTGTTATGAAAGTATCGACTCCTTCTTGGTAAGCTTTTTTCAGCTCGTCTCCAGCACCACCAGTGACGATGCCGATCCTGGAACAAACTTCAGGTCCTCCAGGAATCACACGAGGGTCAGCATGAAGAACTTTAGCCAAACGGGTGCGCAATTCGTCGCGGCTCATGCGTGAAGTGCATTGCAAACCGATGTGTTGTCCTTTCTCGAAGAAGAAAGGTTTGAGGTTGGCCAGGCCGAGAGATTTGCCGAGTTGGACATTATTGCCCAGGGTGGGGTGAGCATCCAGAGGGAGATGGGAACTATAGACAGCCAGATTGTTCTGCAAAAGAAGACGCATCAGCTCATAGCGCTTGCCGGTCCAGGGATGGCTTGGCGCCCAAAAGAGGCCGTGGTGGACAATGAGCAAATCTGCTTTTGCGGTGATCGCTTTGCGGACAGTAGCAAGGCTTGCGTCGACAGCGGCGGCAATTTTGGAGACCGAACCATTATTTTCAACCTGCAAACCATTCACAGCACCTGGCCAGTCGGTGAATGTTTTGGTCTTCAATGCAGCGTCGCAATACTTGACTATCGCGGCGAGTGAGCGTTTTTTCATAGAGAGGATAGAAAACGATTTGAATCGGAATGTCAGGCCTGCTTTAGGGAATGTAAATTTTTGCAGCAGAATGTTGAATTATGGCGCGAGGCTCTTATAGTCGCGCACACATTAGAAGATGAGTGACTCTCAAAGCTCCGCCGAGCCCTGGTCGATCCAGGCCGCGCGCGCTATGTACAATATCGATCGCTGGGGCGCAAAATACTTCGACATTGATGAAGACGGTCATGTCGTAGCACGCCCTCTGCATGACAATGGCATTGCGGTCGATTTAAACGATGTGGTGGAGGAGGCAAAAGCGCGTGGACTAAGATTTCCGCTGCTTATCCGGTTCCAGGACATATTACGGCACAGGGTCGAGGCTTTAAATACTGCGTTCCGCAACTCCATAACCGAATTCAGTTACCAGGGAAAGTACCGTGGAGTTTTTCCAATCAAGGTCAATCAGCTCCGCGAGGTGGTGGAAGAAATCCTGGATGCCGGCAAGCCGTATAATTTTGGGTTGGAAGTGGGAAGCAAACCGGAGCTTTTCGCAGGATTGGCACTACAAGCCCAGACAGGGAGCCTGATCATTTGCAATGGGTACAAGGATCCGAGCTTTATTCGGATGGCGCTAATGGGAATCAAGCTCGGCAAGACGGTGATCATGGTGGTGGAGAAGCTGGAAGAATTGAAACAGATCATAACCGTTTCCAAACAAGTGGGCGTGGAGCCACTGATTGGGATCCGCGCCCGACTGCTGAGCAAGGGAGCGGGGAAATGGTCTGAAAGCGGAGGTGAGAACGCAAAGTTCGGGTTAAACACAGTTGAATTGCTTGCAGCGATAGAACTGATGCAATCCGAAAACCTGGCGCACTGCTTCAAGCTGCTTCACTTTCACATTGGCTCGCAAATTCCCGACATCTTTACGATCAAGAAAGCTGTGCAGGAAGCAGCACGGTACTACGCAAAGCTGTACAAGATGGGTTTCCAAATTCAGTTCGTGGATGTGGGAGGCGGTTTGGGCGTGGATTATGATGGCAGCCGGTCGGCTTTCGACAGTTCCACGAATTACACACTCCAGGAATACACGAATGATGTGGTTTATTACATTGGCGATGTGTGCAATGCAGAGAAAGTTCCGCATCCGGATATCGTGAGCGAAAGCGGGCGTGGAATCGTTGCGTATCATAGCGTACTCATTGTGGAAGTATTTGGAGCTATTGCCAAATTGCGCCCGGAGTCCCTTTCCTACGGTGAAAACGAGCATGCGCTTGTGCGGGAGCTGCTGGATATCCGAAAAAATTTAACGAAGCTGAACAAGCTGGAAGCGGTTCATGACGCGTCTGAAAGACGGGACGACGCCCACAACATGTTTATGCTGGGGTTGCTTGAACTTCCGGACAAAGCCAAGATCGAGAGCCTCTACTGGGAGATCAGCGACGCGGTGGTGCAGTCCTTCCTCGGGCAGGCATATATCCCGGAGGAAATTCGAAAGTTGGAGGACAGCCTTGGGGATCAGTACCTTTGCAATTTTTCCGTTTTCCAATCGCTACTCGATCATTGGGCGCTGGGGCAACTCTTCCCGATCATGCCGATCAACCGACTGGATCAAAGACCAACGCGGGAAGCAACGCTGGTGGATATTACCTGTGATTCTGACGGCCAAATCAACAAGTTCATCGATCTACGGGATGTGAGGGACACATTGCCATTGCACGCACTGAACGGAAATGGCCATCCAGATCCCTATTACATTGGATTTTTTCTGATGGGGGCGTACCAGGATATCATGGGCGACCTTCACAACCTTTTCGGGCGAGTGAATGAAGTGCATGTATTTCTGGATCCGGATGAGCCCGCCGGGTACTACATTGAAGAAATCATTGAAGGAAACACGATAGTCCAGTCGCTGGCGGCAGTGCAGTACGACGAAAATGAACTGAAACGCCAGATGAAGGCGCAAATAGATGAAGCGATAAAAAGCGATCGCCTGAAGCCGAACGAAGGCATGCGACTTCTCGATGAGTACGAACGAGGATTGCGTGATTACACCTATTTGAATTTCCAAAGCTGATGCCGGAAATCGCGCCCAGGGCAGAACTCATGCGTTCCTTGGGGCGCCTTGTGCGAGGACTCTCGGCGTTATTCTGGGGGCTTCCACTTACGCTGGTCACCTGCGTTTATGTGGCGACGACTGAATGGACGAAGCCGATGCATATGATGGCTACTGTTTTCATGACAGGGCTCCTTTATTACGGCCTCAATCAGCTAGGGTCATTCCAGAAACAGGAGCGTATCTGGCACGACAGCCTTGAGCGGGCAAAGGTAATCGCGCTGGTGAACGTTGGGCTCTCACCTTTTATTTACTGGTATAATCGAATGCCAAATGTCTCGTTTTATGAACTCGCATTATTCTTCCTGACGATCATGGGGCTGGTTTTCCTATTCACCCTGAATCATGTCCTGCAACGATTGGCTGCAATGCTTCCGGACGAAACACTGCGAATAGAGACAAGAGTTTTTGGGAACCTGAACATCGCGCTGCTATCGGCAATCGTGCTTCTATTCCTGTTTTTTTTCATCTTATCCCAGTTCCCGAACCTGCCTGATTTCCTAACGCGAACATTGCGAATATTTCAATCACCTCATATCAGGTATGGTATCCTTGTTTTCCTGATTTTACTTCCACTTGCGATGACGATGACATTGATCTGGAAAATCAAGGAAGTGATATTCGCGAGTGTTTTCTCGCATGAGAGCTAACGGCCTTTCGCCGAGCAAAGGGGAATAAGAGGGAGCTAGGACCTGGGCACTTCCTGTTTAATCAACTTCTTGACTAGAATTTTGGAGTTACGCCCGCTGGAGTCGTATTTTTCGCGGCGGCCGGAAGGCAGATCATCGGGAGTTCCTTCTGAAAAACCGGCTTTGGATTGAAAGTAACTGAAAGCCTGGGTGGAAAGAGTGATCAATTCGCTGAGACCGAGTTCGCGAGCACGATTCTCAGTGTACTGAATCAACTTCCGGCCAATTCCCTGGTTTTCATGAGTGGGGCGGACATAAAGGCAAGCGAGTTCACCCTTTCCCTGTTCAGGGTAGAGATGGAGAGCGACACAGCCGACGGGATGCTTATCAATTTCAAAAATATAAAAGTCCGCAATTTGTTTTTCGAGGGTGGCACGGGTTCGCTTGACCAGCTCTTCGGTTTGAACCGAATTTTGGGTGAGCTGAAGGATGTTTCGGACATCCTTTTTCAGCGCTTTTCGGATCTGCTGATATTCATTGGCGTATATAAGAGTGCCAACGCCTTCGTTGGAAAACAGCTCGGTGAGAAGAGCCTCGTTAATTCTCCCATTGATTATGTGCACGCGCGGGACGCCAGCTTTGCAGGCTAAAGATGCATGTTTAGCTTTAGAGAGGATTTCACCGGGGAAAGAATCCTTCTGAGTCAGTATCTCATCCAGGTCCGCGGAGAGAACCTGGCGAATGAGGTGCCCTTCCCTTTCCAGGCCATTATGAGTGGTGATGAAGATGAGCTTGGTTGCTTTCAAGGCTTCCGCTACGGCGACGGCAACGCCGTCCGAATTGACCCGATAGGTATGGCCATCGCCATCAAAGCCGAAGGGAGGCACGACAGGCAAAATGTTTTGAGCCAGGAGAGTTTGTAATAATTCCGTATCCACGCGCTCAACCTTACCAGTAAAAAGATGGTCAACGCCCTGGAGAATTCCCATGGGATAGGCAGTAAGCGCGTTGGTGGAGGCGGCGCGAAGGTCGTGAGCGGCGAGCCCTTCGAGGATTTCGTGAGTGAGGCGATTTGCGGCAGTCAAAGCGAGTTGAAGTGTGGGCGCGTCGGTAATGCCGGTTCCATCAATGTTGCTGGGAGAAACTCCCTGCTGGTCGGCCAGCGCTTTGATCTGAGCGCCAGCGCCATGAACAAGCACAACGCGGATGTTCAACGAGCGAAGCACCGCGACATCGGTGAGGATGGTGGCGAAATTTTCCTCCGTCACTATCGCGCCATCAACACTCAGTACAAAAACTTTGTCGCGGAAACGAGGGATGTACTGGAGAATCGCCCTAAGGTCAGTTGGTTTCACCTGGATTTATAAACTTTTTTCAAGGGCAGAAAGGCATCTGCGGTTTTGTTCGGGTGTGCCGATTGATATGCGAATCCATTCGGGAAGTTTATATCCGCCCATCGGGCGGGTAATGACTCCTAATCTTTGCATCGCTTCAAAAACTCTGGCGCCGTCGCCAACTTTCACGAGGACAAAATTAGCGGCAGAAGGAACAAACTCAAGATTAAGACGATTTAATTCCCGGGAGAAGAAATCGAGACCTTCAGAATTGTTTTTAACAGTCCGTTGTAGATGTTCGTCATCCTCCAAAGCAGCGAGGGCGCCTGCCTGGATGAGGGAATTGATGTTGAAAGGCTGCCGAATCTTTTCCATAGCAGCAATGAGTTCCTCAGGGCCGATTCCGTAGCCCAGACGCAGGCCGGCCAGGCCATAAATTTTGGAAAACGTTCTCATCAGGAGAATGTTCTGCTTTTTACGTGTGCGAATGAAGTGGAGGAGGTCGGGTGGATCCTGAAGGAATTCGGTGTAAGCCTCATCCATGACGAGGAGCACCGAATCGGGAATTTCATTTACCAGTTCCAGAATCTGATCCGGGGGGGCAAGTGTGCCGGTGGGGTTGTTTGGATTGGCCACAAACAGGACGCGGGTGGCTGGTGTTATGGAGCGAAGCATTGCTGGAATGTCGTGGCCTAGTCCGTTTGCAGGAATGGTGACCAGGTTTGCTCCAAACATCCGAGTGACGATGGGATAGATAGCGAAACAATATTCCGAAACCAATACGTCAACGCCCGGACGCATCAGGGCGTGACCGACGAATTCAATAATCTCGTTCGAACCGTTTCCGAGGATAAGATTGGCGGGAGAGATGGCAAATTTGGCAGCGAGTTTTTGCTTCAGGTAAAACGCATTACCATCGGGGTACAGATGCAAATTCGAAATGGCTTTTTGCATCGCAATCATCGCCTTTGACGAAGGTCCGAGCGGGTTCTCATTGGAAGCCACTTTAACAATTTCTTCGACTGGGAGGTTATATTGGCGGGCAACCTCCTCAATAGGCCTGCCGGGTTGATAAGTTGGCAGAGTTGCCAATGCCGGGTTCAGAAAAGCAGCAAGGGACATTTTAAAGAGAGTTCAAAATCTTCTTCACATCCACGTGTTCAGAAATCAAATCGCGAATAACGGCGATTTTTTCAAGGTCCGTAGGCCGGGTTTTAACAATCAAATCGTGGACTTTCGAGGAAACCTGATAACTTGTTTCGTTTGCAAAGAGAACGGGAAAAGGCATGTCGCGAATCACCTTGAGAACATTTGGATTCGGCTTCAGGTCGCCGCTGAGCACAATGCCCGCGAGACCTTCTTTGCCCTTGCCCAACTGAGTGGTGGCGGCAGCCAGGATTATATCTTCACGATCGCCCGGGGTGATAATCAAGACGCCGCGCTTGAAGAAACTCATGGTGTTGTGAACGCCCATTGCCCCGACGACGACATCCTCGACCATGTTGTTCATGCCTTCAGGACTGTTCAAACGTTCAGCCCTGAGCTCCTCGCAAATCAACTGCATTGTAGGACTCGAAAGAATGCGCCGGTGCGGGACAACGCCGAGCAAATCCAGACCTTTTCGTTTCAATCCGCGGCGGGCAAAATCAGTAACATACTCAATCTTGTCCTGGGTGACTTTATTGAGGATGACGCCGATGATTTCGACGCCCTCTTTTTCAAAAAGAGCCTGGTTCAATGAAACTTCATCGATAGGTTTGCCGATCCCGCCACCTGAAACAATCACCACTTTGGCGCCAAGAAGCTTTGCGACGCGGGCATTCGAAAGATCGAAAACGGAACCGACACCGGCGTGCCCTGAGCCTTCGCATAAAACAAAATCCTTCTCCCAGGCGACTCGATCGAAGGCCTTTTGAATTTTGCGGACCAAGGTATCGTAATTGGCGGCTTCCAAGTACTTTCGGGTGAAATCCGGCTCGACGGCGATGGGACTCATGTCGACCAATGGACAATTCAGTTTATAAACCTGGTCCATGAGAACGGTGTCTTCATCGATTTTTTGTTCGGCGATTTCGACGAAACGCTGTCCAACAGGTTTAATATAGCCGATGCGTGGGTGGTACTTTTGCAGAGCGGCAAGCAATCCGAGCGAAGTCGTGGTTTTACCGTCGTTCTGACGGGTGGCGGCTATAAACACCCTTGGTGTTTCCTCGTTCATAGTAAATCGTCGGCGGGAAGGTGGAACTGGTTCTCGCCGTATAAGAGCTTATAGGCAGTCGCCTGGACGCCGAGAATGGCAGCTACGCCCATGATATCATGAGCATTTGAGCCGCGAGAAAGGTCGGCGGCTGGGCGGTCCAACCCGAGGAGAATTTGGCCGTAAGCATTGGCACGCGCAACATGCTGGATCAGCTTGCTGCCAATGTTTCCGGAGTTCAGGTCCGGGAATATGAGGATGTTTGCATGGCCGCCCACTTTGCTGTCGGGCAGTTTTCGCGCGGCAATTTCAGGAATAAGAGCCGCATCCAGTTGCATCTCTCCATCAAAGTCAGCTTCCAACATTTTCTTTTCCGCTTTTTGGCGAGCGAGAGCTGTGGCGGCCTGAACCTTGCCGATGGAAGGATGAGTCGCACTTCCCTTTGTGGAATAGGAGAGAAAAGCAACTCTGGGGGTGACGTTCAACAATTGGCGGCAGAGCTCAGCGGTGGAGACAGCAATATCGGCGAGCTGGTCAACAGTGGGATCGGGAATGACACCGCAATCCGCCATAAACATGACGCCGCGCTCTCCGAAGCGGCTGTCTTCGACTTCGAGCACCATGCAACTGGAAGCGGTTGTGCTTTGAGGAGCAACTTTAATGATCTGAAACAATGGACGCAAAACACTGCCGGTGATTTCGTTCGTGCCGGAAACCAGAGCATCGGCCTGGTGCATCGCCACCATCATTGCGCCGAAGTAATTGGGTTTCATCATGGTTTCGCGCGCTTCGCGTTCTTTAATACCTTTGAAGCGGCGAAGGAGTTCATAGCGCCTGGCAAAATTGTCCAACTCCTCACTTTCCGCGGGGTTTATGATGCGGATGTTATCCAAGCTCACATTGAGCTTTTCCGCAGCCTGTTTGATCTGGCCGCGGTCGCCTAAAAGGATGGGGGCGCCGCATCGCAGAGAGTAGAATTGACGGGCAGCCTGCAGAACGCGGGGTTCGGTGCCTTCGGGAAAGACAATCCGTTTCGGATGGCGCTGCAGTTTCTCAATAATACTGCCGATAAATCGCATGGGTGTTGTCTAACTGAGCAGCGGAGAAACTGCAAATTCGAAAGATTGGAGGGAGCACTTCAGGAGCTCTGTTTGAGCGTGAAATAAAATGTGGCGCCTTTCCCCGGCTCTGCTTCGGCCCAAATGCGGCCATTGTGGCGTTTAACAATTCGCTGGACAATGGCCAGCCCAACTCCAGTGCCTTCGAATTCGCGTTCGGAATGGAGCCTTTGAAAAACATGGAAAAGTTTTCCTGAGTATTTCATATCGAACCCCACCCCATTATCCTTCACGTAGAAGACCGACTCGTCTCCCTCGGTGCGGCTCCCCACTTCGATTTTGGCAGGGTTTCGGCCGCGAGTGTATTTAATTGCATTGCTTAAGAGATTGACCGCGACCTGTCGCAGCATAGGGGCATCACCATTCACATTGGGAAGAGAATTCAACATGAATTCGATGGGGCGTTCGGGAGTTGTGGTTCGCAGTTCATCGTAAACTGTCTGGAACAGATCGTGCATATTGAGAGTTTTCGTTCCGATAGAGGATCGGGTCAGGCGGGAGAATTGAAGCAAATCCTCGATTAACTGTGACATTTTGCGGGCGTTCTTTTGAATGCCCTGCAAGAGGTGCTTTGTGTCGGCGTCTTTGGATTCCAATTTCTCCTCGACCAGAATTTTCGAGAACCCATCAATGGCGCGAAGAGGGGCTCTCAAATCGTGGGAAACGGAATAGCTGAATGCCTCCAGTTCCTGATTGGCAGCTTCCAATTGAGCGGTCCTCTCCTGCACCCTTTTCTCGAGAACCTGATTAAGTTTTGTGATTTCCTCGCGAGCTTTTTTTCTTTCGGTGATATCCCGAGCGATCACCTGTAATTGATTAAGCTTTTGCGGAGTTTTCAGAAGATGACAACTGATCTCAAGAGGCACCTGGACACCGGTTTTGCTCTGAAGAATAAATTCATCGAGGCGACCTGTATCGTGCATGGCGCTTTCCTTCAGAAATTTCTCAAATCGATCGCGCTGTTCAGGGATGACAAAATCAGAAAAGCGATGAACTTCGTTACGACTGGCGCCAAGCGTTTTCTCCGTGGCTTTGTTGAGGGTTATCAATTTGCCTCCGGGCGATAAGGTAAAAACGAGTTCCTGAGCATTTTCGAAGAGGTCTTCGTACTGCCTTTGCAAGGCGGATTCAGATTCCAATCGTTCACGGAGTTCCCTTGTTTGCTGCCGCACCTGGTGGTTCAACGCTGCCACCCAGATTAAACCGAGAAGAATTAACAAGCCGAGGACAACCACCACCCGCATGGTGTGTTCAAAGGTCCACCAGGGTGGGTTCTTAGTAAGTATGGCATCCTTCGGAGTTCTCAGCAGGATTCTGAAATTTCGGACGAGGCCGTTTGGGTCGCCGCCGATGGTACAGATCCCGATGAGCTGTAACTCAGATTGAGGGCGCCAGTTCAGCCATTCCTCGGGCAAGTCGGAGGCCGGGACTTCAGCGGTGAACGCGACGGAACCGTCGAGCAAGCGAAGCATAATGATCTTATCCGGCCGGTGAACCACCTCAAGGAGCCTGGCGGGGAGCCGCACCAGCATCATATCGTACTTTCCGGCGAGAATTTCAGAGGAACGAGTTTTGATTGGGTCGATAGAGGCTTTTGAACCAATTTTTTCAACAGTTGAATATTGTAAAACAGGTGAAAAGCCTCCTCGCGAGCTGCTTCCAAGTGCCTTTACAACGTCGCCCACCACGAGTGAATTGGTTTGGGTGGGTACGACAAAAAGGCCTGCTGTTTTGTCCTGCAAATAAAATGAGGTTTGGCGATAGGTATAAGTGACAACCCCCTGGACAACTCCATTAGGGACGTTTGAAGTTTTTGCCTGAGCGATAAACGAAGAGATCGAACTGAAGGTGATGGTATTAGTCTGAAAGGAAAATTGCTGTTGAGCCCGGATATTCCCGGACAGCGCGATTCCCAACAAGATAGCCCTCCACATAACTGAACCGAAACTCCTCTAAATAAGGATAGGACAAGCTGCACAGATGTTCAAGGCGAGCGGTTTTGCGATGAGTCCAAATGGATTGGAAACCGCATGGGGAGGCCACTGCCGGTAGGAGAAAGTGAGATGAATTTGAAAGACACTTGCAATCGTTTCTACCGATGGTGCATGGTTTGGGATGGGTTTGCCCGAAAAACCGGTCACGTTATCGCCTGAGAATGTGGCTGATCTAAGCAAAAAGCTGTCGATGATGCGCCACAACATCAACAACCATCTTGCGCTGATTGTGGCGGCCTCCGAGTTGATTCGGCGCAAACCTGAAATGGCTGCGCGCCTGATCGAGAACATCGGTCAACAGCCGGATCGGATAATAGCGGAGATCCGAGGCTTTTCCGATGAACTTGAGACGGCCTTTGGAATTAAGCGCGAAACTCCCCCTGCTCCTCCCGCTGCGTCCTAACTTCTTCAGTCCGCGTTGACACGGGAGTGGCGCAGCCGTACGGTATTCCTCCCAAGTTATGGTTCCATTGCACAATTCACTCCTTGAAATTATTCGAAGGACTTCGGCGGAGATTCCCGGTGATGTTCAAGAAGCTATTTTGAGGTCCCTTGAAAATGAAAAGAAAGGGACGATCGCCGAAGCAGCGCTGAAAATTATCGAGAAGAACATAGAACTTGCGAAACAAAAGTCGCAGCCGATCTGCCAGGACACAGGCAGCATAATATTCTATGTGGATTGCCCGCTCGGGTACGACCAAATAGTTTTTGAAACAAGGGCCCGTGAAGCAGTCAAAGAAGCCACGAAAAAAGGTTATCTGCGGCAAAACTCGGTCGATTCGATCACCGGAGTGAATGACGGGACCAATGTGGGACCGGGGTCCCCAACCATCCATTTTCATCAGCATGAATCGCCAGAGGTTAATGTTCGATTGATCCTTAAGGGAGGCGGGTGCGAAAATGTCGGAGCGCAATACTCGCTTCCAAATGAAAAATTAAAGGCTAATCGTGACCTTGATGGTTGCCGCAAAGCAATACTCGATGCGGTGCTTCAAGCCCAAGGCAAGGGGTGCGGGCCTGGTATTCTCGGAGTGTGCATCGGGGGGGACCGGGCGACGGGTTACGAATTCTCAAAGCAGCAATTCCTGCGGACGCTGCAGGACAGAAATCCAAACCCGGAACTCGACAAGCTAGAGCAGGATGTGTTGCAGACCGCGAACGAACTGGGCATTGGGCCGATGGGTTTTGGGGGGAAAACAACTTTGCTCGGAGTGAAGATTTGCAGCGCAAACCGGTTGCCTGCGTCTTTTTTTGTCAGTGTGAGCTATATGTGCTGGGCGTATCGGCGACAAGGAGCGCGCCTGTCTGAAACCGGGGAGATCGAAGGTTGGCTTTACTAAGATGATTCGAATAACCGTTCCATTTACCGATGAAAAAATCCGCGCGCTCAAGGTCGGCGACCCGGTGGAGATAAGCGGGATCGTGTTTACCGGGCGGGATGTCGTGCACAAATACCTGCACGAAGGAGGTAAACTTCCTGGCGAAGTGAATTTACGAGATGGGATTATTTATCATTGCGGGCCTGTTGTGATCAAAGATGAGCAGGGCGAGTGGAAGGTGACTGCGGCTGGGCCGACGACCTCAATCCGGGAAGAGCCGTACCAATGGCAGATCATCCGCGATTTCGGGATTCGAGGGGTGATTGGAAAAGGTGGTATGGCGGAGAAAACTCTGGAGGCATGCAAAACTTACGGCTGTGTCTATTTCCATGCAATCGGAGGCGCCGCGCAGGTGCTTGCGGAATGCGTGAAGAAGGTCCGAAATGTTTATTTCCTCAAAGAGTTTGGTTCTCCGGAAGCGATTTGGGAACTTGAAGTGGAAGGTTTCCCGGCAGTAGTCACGATGGATTCTCATGGGCGATCGCTGCACCGGGAAGTCTTCGAGCAGAGTCAGGCGGAATTAGCAAAGCGGTTGTAGGGATTGTAGGCAATTGCAGCGAAAAGTGGCACTTCATTGAGAAGTCGTCTATGTTGATTCTTTACCAGCAAGCAAAAATTCGATGGCTAAAGAGTTCATCAAGATCGGGGGAGCCAGGGAGCATAACCTCAAAAACCTGACTTTAACTATTCCCCGGGACAAGCTTGTGGTGGTTACGGGTCTGAGCGGGTCGGGGAAAAGTTCATTGGCGTTCGACACCATCTACGCGGAAGGGCAGCGCAAATATGTTGAATCGCTGTCGGCTTATGCTCGGCAGTTCCTCGACCAGATGCAGAAGCCTGATGTGGATTACATCGAGGGATTGTCACCCGCCATCGCAATCGAGCAACGGAGTTCCGGAACGAACCCGAGGTCCATTATCGCAACCACGACGGAGATTTACGATTACCTCCGCCTGCTTTACGCACACATCGGCAAACCGCATTGCCCGAGCAGCGGCGAACCGATCTCTCATCAGACCACCAGCGATATTGTCGACAAAATACTCTCTTTACCGCCACGTACGCGAATTATGCTTCTCGCGCCTGTGGTGCGAGGAGAAAAAGGGGAATTCCGAGATGTGATAGAGCGGCTGGCGCGAGAGGGATTTGTCCGTGCGAGAGTTGATGGAGAATTCGTCGAGCTGGCGGCGAATGTTCGCGTCAAATTGGAACCGAAGGCAAAACACAATATTGATGTGGTGGTGGATCGGCTGGTTATTGACGAAAAGATCCGCGTCAGACTGAGCGATTCGATTGAGACTGCTTTGAAATGGGGGAATGGAGTTCTATTGGTTTTGTCGCAGGCTCCTGGTGAACCTCCCTCTCCATGGCTGGAAGCATTGCATTCGAATCGGATGTACAGTCCGGCCACGGGTTTGAGCTATGAAAAACCGGAGCCGAAGCATTTTTCATTTAACTCACCTTTCGGCGCATGCCCGGTGTGCCACGGTTTGGGGCAAAAGCTGGTGTTCGACGCGAACTTAGTAATCCCGGATAAGCAAAAGTCATTGGAGGATGGGGCGGTCCTTCCGTGGCGCCGAGGGGGCAAGCGGATGGTGGTTTACTACAAAGGCCTTCTGCGCGGCCTTGCTGAACATTACAAACAAAGCCTCGAGACCGCTTACGGGAAGTTGCCGGAAGAATTTAAGACTGTACTTCTTTACGGCTCTGGGGAGACGGAAATTCCTTTCAACTTCTGGCGCGCTGGAAAGATGAGCAAAGTAAGCAAGCCCTTCGAAGGAGTCATTCCGAATTTGCAGCGGCTTTATGCAGAGAGTGAAAGTGAATTTACGCGAAACAGACTAAAAGGGTTCATGAGCCCGGAAAATTGCGACGCTTGCAATGGCCAGCGATTGAAACCGGAAATATTAGCGATAACGCTGATTAACGAGGCCACTACTTTGAGTGTGCCTTCACGACCGTATCCGGGCTTTTCGATCATGGATGTTTGTTCCATGTCGATTGACAACGCCGATGAATTCTTTGGTTCGCTTAAACTCAACTCATTTGAAGAGAGGATTGCGACCGAAGTAATTAAGGAAATTCGTTCACGGCTCGGCTTTCTGAAGAATGTGGGCCTAGGTTATCTTACATTGAATCGTGAGAGCGGCACGCTCAGCGGTGGCGAGGCACAGCGCATCCGGCTAGCTACGCAGATAGGTGCTGGATTGGTCGGTGTCCTTTACATCCTGGATGAACCGAGCATCGGGTTACACCAGCGAGACAATGAACGGCTGCTGAGGACACTGGAAGGACTTCGGGAACTCGGGAATTCAGTCCTGGTAGTTGAACATGATGAAGACACCATTCGCCGAGCGGATTACATACTGGATCTTGGTCCGGGGGCGGGTGTTCATGGCGGGGAATTGGTGGCCAGTGGAACACTCCAGGAAATTCTCGATAACCCTCGCTCGCTTACAGGGCGCTATCTGAAGGGCGATCTTACAGTGGCAGTTCCCAAGAATCGGTTGAAGCCGACAAACATAAAAGGATGGATCGATATTGTTGGGGCGCGGGAAAATAATTTAAAGAACATCAGCGTCCGAATTCCAGTTGGGCTCCTTACGTGTGTCACCGGGGTAAGCGGTTCAGGTAAAAGTACGCTCGTAGATGACATATTGCGCCGGGCTCTTTTTCGGCAATGGTACGGATCTAAAGAGAAACCGGGAGCGCACGATGAAATTCGCGGGGCTGAGGTGCTGGATAAGGTAATCGTGATCGACCAGACGCCAATCGGACGCACACCACGAAGTAATCCAGCGACTTACACCGGAATTTTCAATCACATCCGCGACCTGTTTGCGCGTTTGCCTTCTGCGAAAATCCGCGGCTACGGCCCAAGCCGATTTAGCTTTAATGTCAAAGGGGGACGTTGCGAGAAATGCCAGGGAGATGGCCTAATCAAAATCGAAATGCACTTTCTTCCGCCGGTTTATGTAACCTGTGAAGCATGCAATGGCCGCCGGTACAATCGAGAAACCCTCGAGATCGCGTACAAGGGAATGAATATCGCGGATGTTCTCAACATGACTGTTGACGAGGCGGTAAACTTTTTCCGGGCCATTCCGCAGATTTACGATATCTGTCTTACCCTTGCTGAAGTTGGGCTGGGGTACATCCGACTAGGTCAGTCTGGCACGACGTTAAGCGGTGGAGAGGCGCAGCGAATGAAGCTTGCAGCGGAATTAAGCCGAAAATCGCTGGGAAAATCACTTTATATCCTTGATGAACCTACGACCGGACTTCACTTCCATGATGTAGCCAAACTTCTGGATGTCCTCTTCAAACTTCGAGCCCCGGGGAATACTTTGCTGGTGATCGAGCATAATCTGGACGTGATCAAAACCGCTGACTGGGTGATTGATCTTGGGCCTGAGGGTGGGAACGCCGGGGGGCGCATTGTCGCGGAAGGTCCACCTGAACTGATCGCAGCCAGCGCTGAAAGCCATACAGGTCGATTCCTTAAGCCTCTTCTACAGCGATAACCTCCACAAAAAAAAAGAGGCCGGGAAAATCCCGGCCTCCTGCAATTATATTGAAACGCTATCGTTAAGGCGAAACCTGCACACGATAGAATCTCTTGGCCTGGTCGGTGGGTACGCTGACAGAACCGGTATTGCCATTCGGCACGTCGGTCCAGTTTGCGCCTGCGCCCAGCACATCAGTGTATTGGAGTTTACCTCCGCCGCTCCAGCTAATGGTGATTTGGCCAGTGCCTTTGACGACGCTGATATTCACACCAGTTCCGACGCTGCCTCCGACAGGGACGAAGAGGAGATAATCGAAGTCACCGCTTGGCATGTTGAACCGGACAGTCTGGAGACCACCCATATGAACAACTGCCAAATCACCGGTTGTGGTCTTCATGGGGACCAACTCATTACGGCTCCAACCACCTGAACCAGGGGCATCAAAGCTACCGATTGCCTGGGTGGTTTGATTTGGCTTTGTAACATCCGAAGTGACGAGGTCCAAAGAACCACGCAACTGGCTGCCACCGCGTCCACCGTAGGAGAGTGCGGCCCAAACATTGTAATCGTTAGTTGGGAATGTCCGGGTGTAGTTCGCCCAATCTCCCTGAGCAGTCCAACCAATTTTGTAATTGGAAGTGACGGTGAAGGTGCCGCGGTCCTGACCGTAACGGTCACCGTTATTCGTTCCAATGGCGACTTCGTTCAACCCGGAAGGATCGTTCGGGTCTTCCGGATCTGGATCGGCTTCTGTGCGGTAAAGGTCACCGCCCTGGCCGAGAACGTCGTCATTGTTGTTGAAGTCAATTCCTTTGACAGCTCCGAGGGTGTCGTACGCTCCGCCCAGGTAAGGCATTACGTTCACATCCTGATCTGGGGTGCCAGCCAATGGATTAGATTTTCCACCAGCGACATTGTCATCAGAATAATTGAAATCTTCAGCTTCAATTACGAATACTCCCTCAGTAGGATAGGGATTGACCAGGAAAGTTCCTTCGCCGCTCACGTTCTGAGCTGGGCTGCTATTATCTGAGAAGGTGATTTTCCATGGATAAGTTCCCGCAGCCATCGTCGTGCCGGTGAGGTCGACATGAATTGTCGCGCCGGTCGCGGTCTTGGTGATGGTTGCCTTGGAGGTTTGGTCCTGATTGTTCAAGAAAACCTTTACCGTGGAGACGTTGACCTGAGAATCAGTGTCCTTCAGAGTCCAATCGAGAACCACTGCGTCACGCTTCACACTGTCCAGAGGAGCAGTATCGATGGATGGAGGAGGAGGATTGGCGGCGCTGAAGATCAAATAATCGTAGTCGCCGGATGATGATTGGTATCGAATCGTGTTGAGTCCATTCAATTTGACAACCGCTTTGGCACCTGAGGCTGTGACCATGGGTACCAGGTTGTTATTTCCCCAACCTCCAGAACCAGGACCGTTAAAGGTACCTAGATCCTCAATTGTCTGAGTGTCCGTGCCAGCGCCGGAAGTAACTTTTTGGAGAGTTCCAGAGAGCAAGCCCGGACCTTCGCCGCCGTAAGAAAGACCAGCGTAAACTTCCCACCAACCGCCTGTGCCGTTTGCCGGGAAGTTGCGGGTGTAGTTATGCCAATCACCGCCACTCCAACCGAGGGAGTAATTAACGGTCACTGTGTATGTGCCGCGTTCACTATCAGGCATGGAAAGATTCCCGCCAGCACCATTTCCACCTGCGCCGCCGCGGTTATCGTACATACTGGTATCGTTACCATCGGCAGAGCCGCGATCTTCAGTCCGGTAAACATTACCATCGCCCGGATCGTCATCACTATAATCGACATTAAGAATTGCACTCAGTGCATCGTAGGCACCACCCAAGTAGGGCATCACGTTCACATCGAGTCCGGGCTCACCTGCGTGTGGGTTGCTGAGCCCGCCTGTAACTCCGTCATTCGAGTAGTCGAAATCTTCTGCTTCAACCACAAACAAGGTGGAGGAGAGAGGACCGGTGGTGAATTTGTAATTCGTTGTATGCGAACCGGCGGTATCGGTATAAGTGAGTTCAACCGTATATTCGGTGTTGGGCAGGAGATCGCCTGTTGGAGAGTAGAGGATTTTTGTGTCCCCGCCTGTCTTGGTGGCGGTAGCTGGAACGCTCGTTCCATTCAGCTTCATCGTTACCGAGGAAGCGGTAACAGTTGTGCCGGAATCGACCAAGTGAGCTTCGATCGTTTTTGGACGAATAATTAACTTAGCTCCCATTGCAGGATTCAAGCCTGCCAGGTAAGCCGGAAGGGCGCTGGCTGGAACCTGATAAGTTTTCAATGCGCGCGGGTCAGTTGCGGTATCGTTGAGCAACAAGCGAGTGCCATCGTTTAATTCAGAGAACCATTCGAGGCCTGCGCCGCCGCCACCTTCTTCCCAAATAGTGCGGAAAGGATAAATGCCAGCGGTGTCAACATAAACTTCATAGGGACTGTCTGTTGGTCCACGGCCGCCGTCGAAAAACCCAAGAACGGGGTTAGCTGGATCACGTGGATTCTTTCCAGCGGTGGTCCTGAAGCCGTCATCGCTGTTCACGACCAGGCGATAAAGACCTGGAGTGGGGAACTCGATAGCGGTAATCACCTCACCAGCGATATTATCGTCGTCCCCAGTGAGTCCAGGAATGCCTGGAAAATCGAGGTCTGGAGTAAAGCGACCGTTGTTTTTGAGTGAGGTATCATCACCGAAGTTAATCACGTTAGAAACGGTAAACGCGATTGGCGCAGTGGGAGGATTCGGAGCTGTGGAAGCACCATCGGCGCCGCCGACGGCATCGGGGTTAGCCACGTTGTCGCCCATCAAGCCACCAAGCTGATTTTCGGCGCGGACCAAAGTGTTTTCCAAATCCGCGGTAGAATCGATCTGATGCACGCGCCAGAGAAATCCGCGCTTGCTCGTATCCACAGAGCCCGGAGCCAAAGCGGCTGTAGCTGGGAGGGTGGTGTACGGTCCTACTAAAAACGAAAACGAGGTCGTGGTATTAACAGCAGGAGAGCCATACTTATAAGTGAGCTCCACAGTGTGGGACGTTCCCGCTGTGTAGAGGCCTGGATTGGTAAAAGAAAAGGTGGTGACGTTACCATTCTTAACAGCATTTCCGGAAACTGCCACGTTGTCGATCTTAGCTGTAACAGTGCTAGTGTCCAATGCACCTGTTGGAGCATCCTGCAAGAGAACAGTCACACCCTTGGCATTGCCCCGGACTGCTGTGACACTTGGAGCGGTTTGTGCGAAAGTGCTAATTCCAACTTCATCCAGCCAGAAATTCGCGTTCTCTCCACCGGTGCGAGCACCGAAGCCAAACACAGCGCCGGTTTGCGGAGCAAGGCCGATTGGGAGAGATGTGAATACCGGTTGGCCTTTATAGGAGACATCCAGCAATCCATTTTTATATTGGATATGGACGTTGGCAAAGGTGGTTCCGGTCATGATATCCGTCTTTGCGAGCTTGACGGAAGCGACTTTATTTCCATCGCCATTTCCACCTACTTTGACATCGATAGTCGGGGCTTCACCACCACCGTTATCATAAATATCAAAATCAACGATGAGGCCGGTGCCGGCGCCTTCTTCCCACGCAACGGTTCCGGCGGTTTGAGGCACGTCAGCACCCCAATTAAAGCTGAACCCATCCGCAGGGTTACCTGATCCACCACCGATCATAAGTTTGAAATCAGCAGTGAAGCCGCCGACTTCTGTGCCGGCATCCAAATCCGAAACGACCATTAAGCCGTATTGGCTGTTCACGGCATCGGCCAGACTGACATAGCCCGAGCCGCCAACGCCACCGGAGGAAACCCAGTACCCGGCATGTGGAGGTTGTCCATCCAACGGAGCAGTTCCGTCGAGAGTTACACTGCCGGTGGGATCAACGTTAAAATTATTTGTGAATGTGCCTGCGTGCATCTGAGCAATTGATGCAGCAGCAACCAGAAAGGATGATAATCCTTTTGCATGGTCTTTAATCCATCGCTTGGTGTGCTTAATCTTCATATTATTACTACGGTTCTGTCGTATTCCCAGAGAACGAGGCATAACAAGTGTGCGGTTTGTTAACCCCTTCTTTTTTGGGAAAGCGAGGAAACATTTACAAGGTTTTCAATGCGTTGTAAACAAGAATCGTTAGGGCACTAATGTGTGATGGAAACCCCGATAAAACCACTAAGGGTTTTACTTACGTTGCCCTGAGGTGGAGGTGCCTACTTTACGGTGTTAACGAGGGGAGCCATGCCCTGAATGCGCACTTCGAGGCGATCTCCGGATTGGATCGGGCCTACGCCGCTGGGAGTGCCGGTCAGGATAATATCGCCCGGGAGCAAAGTCATGTTCGTAGAAATAAAACTGACCAAATGAAAGCAATTAAAAATTAATTGGCTTGTGTTTGAATTCTGACGGAGTTGGCCATTCTGGAAAAGCTGGATAGTGAGATCATGGGGATCAATTTTAGTTTCCACGTAAGGGCCGAGTGGAGTGAACGTATCAAAAGACTTGGCACGGGCCCATTGGCTCTCCGCATTCTGAATGGTCCGATCACTAATGTCCTGGGCCGAAGTATATCCGAAAATGTACCGGGCGGCCGCAGCGGGTGTAACATTCCTGACGCGCCGGCCAATGACGATGGCCAATTCGGCTTCGAAGTCGGTTCGGTGTTCCCCAAATGGAATTTCGATTTTACCTCCATCAGGAATCAGGGAGGTAGTTGCCTTCAGCCAGAAGAGAGGCTCTTTGGGGAGTGGTTTACCAGACTCCCGGGCGTGATCGGCATAATTGAGACCTACTGCGATAATCTTTGAAGGGGCGACAGGGGTCAGAGTTTTTACGCCTTTGAGAGGAGTCGCTTTGCGTTCAAATGAAGGTGAACCAAAGACATCCCCCTGCAGGCGGAAGAGTTCCCCGTCTACAGCTTTGGCGTAAAAAATCTCGTCACCCTTTTGAAACCGGCCTATCGCAGCCATAAGATTTGCGCAGGTTTTAGCAAATGGGGCAGATACTGCGCAAGCGCAAAGTAGTTTGTAACGAAGGATTTTCCGCAGAGTACCTATAATCCTGTTCAGGTGAACAGAATTAGTGGTCCTGAGTATTCGCGAGGTTAGGTTGCACCGAAAATGTGGAGGGATGACTTACCGGTTTTGCAGGCTCCTCAAATACTGTTTCAGTGCTGGTTCCTAAAAGATAAATATTCGCCGGGTTTGCAAAGTGATTTGCAATCCTTGGATTGGGTACCGAATTTACGGGATCGTTCATCCAGCCCATGAAAGTACTTCCGCCTTCGTTTTGCAGGTCTTGAGAGAGCTTTAGTCCCATTAACATGATGCCCGAAATTGCCAATGCATAGGCGCCTGCCAGGACAGGACGGGCATCAAATTTCGCAACAAGCCATTCCCACCAGGTGGAATGCTCAGAGAGGTCGTCCCTTTGAATTTTAACCAGAATCTTCCCGGGCAGGTATTTAAAGTACCCTGGAGGAGGCTGCTCATGCCTTTTTAAGGCCAGCAAGGAACGCAAATTGTCGAAGTCTTCTGGAGATTGTCTCATTCTATTTCAAATAATCAGATAAATGCCCCTGCAATTGCTGTCTAGCGTAAAACAGCCGCGACCGGACGGTGCCGGTATTGCAGTCCATGATCTTGCTGATCTCTTCGTGTGACAGCCCCTGCACATCGTGCAGGGTGACTACCAGCCTATGCACATCTGACAGTTTCTGCATGGCTTCGTTCAATTTCTCATGCAATTCCGAAAGGCTCAAATCCCTCCTTGGGGTTCGTTCGGATATGAAAGAAACCAGTTCAGGGTCATGTTCGGCGTTGAAATCCAAGTCGTTGAGGCTGAGATGGATCTTGTTTTTCCGGCCTTTCAGGAAATTGATGGTTTTATTGACTGCAATTCGATAAACCCAGGTGAAAAAGCTTGAATCACCTTTGAAGTTTTTTAGGGCCTTATAGGCTTTGATGAAAGTTTCCTGAGTGAGGTCATTGGCGTCCTCGTGATTGGACGTCATGTGGTAAATAGTTGCGTAAATACGCTCCTGATAACGGTTAATCAGGCTGTCAAAAGCGGTGTATTCGCCGTCTTGCGCGCATTTGACCAGAACTCTATCTGTTACCGTCTCTGCTGCCGGAGGAGCCGGCTCCCGGATCATTAGGCTTGGACTCTCGATCATAGATGCCCATGTTCGGTTCTTTAGGTTACACCCAGCGCACTGGTTTGTTGCGCGAGGTAATCTCCCAAAGCCACGAGCGCATCCACGCCCTCGGACTGTTTTAATTGTCCCAATCCACGTTGGGCATTTTTGATGTACTGATGAACAACTCGCTGGGTTCCAGCCAGAGCGTCGTACTTCAGCAATAGTTCAAAAATTTTATCCAAGTCGTTTGGCTCAAGAGATTCAATGCAATTTTGTAGCATTAATCGGTCCGAGTTCGAGCCCTTTTCCAAAATTATAAGCACAGGAAGGGTTATTTTTCCCGTGCCGAGGTCAGTTCCGAGGCTTTTGCCCACTTCCTTCTCGCTGCCAAACAAGTCCAGACAGTCATCATAGAGCTGATAGGCGGTCCCCAAAGCCAATCCATAGTTCCGAAGAATAGTTTGCTCCGTTTTTGAGCCTCCGGCGAGGGCTGCAGCGAGTTCGCACGACAAAGCGAACAGTTCGCCGGTCTTCATTTCGAGCGCCTTGTGATAATCTTCACGCGAAAGGTGAAAATTTCGTCGCTGGTTCGTTTGAAGGATTTCGCCGGTGCAGACGGTATTGGTGGCTTTGGCGACCGCCCTGCAGACGTCGGGAGTAGGGAAACTGGCTGCCAAAGCCAGTGCATGAGCAAAAAGGCAATCACCGACCAGTACAGAAATTTCATTTCCCCAGCTGGCAGCCATGGTTGGCTGACTGCGGCGAACGGTGGCTTCGTCCATGACGTCGTCATGAACAAGAGTGGCCAGGTGAACCATTTCGATGATGACAGCAACTTTATGGAGAGATTCGTTTACATTGCCGAAAGCGGCGCCGGTTAGAGCGACCAAGGCAGGCCGGATCTGTTTGCCCTGATTGGTGAGAGCATATTGGACGTATTTGCCAATTTCCGGGTTAAATTCTGCGACTTGTTCTGTAAGACTTAGAGCGACCTTTTCGAGGAAAGGCTTTACAGGCTCAACAATCTCCTTCCAGGTGGGATGGGTTTTGATTGGGGGAGTCTGGGTTTTCCATTCGGTCACCAACATTGGATGTCAATGTACGAACGCCCCGATGGCAAGTCAAACCACTTCAGCGGCACTTATTTTGACTAAACTGATATTGCGCGGTTTCAATGGTTTTCGATACTTTTGATGCCGTGAACATCCCTTCACTTCGTCCGGGGTCACCTGGTATTTGGCTGTATGGCTTAGTGCTATTCCTTGGCATTTACCGTACCTGCATGGGTGCGGACCCAGTCTGGACGATACTTTCGAGTAAAGACGGCAAATTACCAATCCCGGGAGAATCGACCCAGCAGACAGGAAATATAGTGGCGGATCTGGATAAAGACGGGACAAAAGATTTTGTCCTGAGCTTTCGCCAAAAAGCGCCAGCTTTGGCCTGGTACCGCCGGACGGAGGCGGGGTGGGACCGTTACGTGATCGAACCGCAATTCCTTACAGTGGAGGCAGGCGGTGCTACATACGACATCGACGGAGATGGGGACCTGGATATTGTATTTGGAGGGGATTGGCAAAGCAGCGAGGTTTGGTGGTGGGAGAATCCATATCCGAAATTCGAAGCTAACAAGGCGTGGAAGCGGCGGTTGATTAAGAGACGAGGCAAAACACAACACCACGACCAGGTATTCGGGGATTTTAAGAAAACTGGAAAATCACAACTGGCTTTTTGGAACCAGGGTTTCAAAGCCTTATTCATCTCAGATATTCCGGCGAACCCAAGAGAAGCCAACTCGTGGCTGATCGAAGTCTTGTATTCAGGGCGCGCTGGGGCGGTTGGAGACAGCTCGGGTGGTTTTAAATATGCAGAAGGCGCCGCGGCCGCAGATGTGGATCAGGATGGCACGATCGATTTGCTGGCGGGGAACAACTGGTTCAAGTACGAAGGTCAAAATAAATTTAAACCGATTCAAGTGGGTGAGATTGGAGGGCGGATTACAGCAGGGCGACTTGTTGAGTCATCAAAGACGCTGCAAGTGGTGATAGCGCCCGGAGACGGAACAGGTGCGTTGCGCTGGTATGAATGCACTAACAATCCTGAGAATCCATCCGATTGGAAAGCACATGACCTTCTGGATCGAGAGATGGTCCACGGGCATACTTTGGATATTGGCGACATAAACGGAGACGGGCACCTTGATGTCTTTGCCGCGGAAATGGCCAAATGGACGGAAGATAAAACCGAACCAGACAATCCGAAATGTGAAGCATGGATATTCTACGGGGATGGCAAAGGGGGATTTCGAAGAACTCTCATTTCAACTGGGCACGATTTCCATGAAGGAAAGTTAGCTGATTTGGATGGAGACGGAGACCTCGATATTTTGAATAAACCGTATAACTGGAAGGCCCCGCGAATAGATGTCTGGTTAAATAACGGCACTGGGGAAAAGCGGCGGAAATAACCAGCTTAACTCGCTGTTGTTGGCGAGGTCTCTACTTTATACCAAACCTGATTAGGCCCGCACCGGCACCGGCCAACACCAGCCACGCCGAGTTTACCTGGAAGCGAAACAAAACAATAGCGGTAGCAAAGGCAAGGCCCACAGTAAGTGGATCGACAAGGGCGGATTGGCTTATTTGCAGCGTTACCACTGCCATTAACGCAAGCGATGCCACGTTAACTCCGTCAAGCAATCCGGCAGCAACACGGGATTTTCGCAATTTCATTACGAAGCGGGCACTGAGAGCTACGAAGAAGAAGGCCGGAAGGAAGATGCCAACCGTGGCCAGAGTCGCTCCAATCCCTCCACCGAGGATGTATCCAATGAAAGTGGCTGTTGTGAACACCGGCCCGGGTGTTAATTGCCCGACTGCAATTGCGTCCAGTAACTGGCTCTCACTTAACCAACCCCATCTTTCAACCAGATCAGCACGCAAAAAAGCCAACAAGACATAACCGCTTCCGAAGAGAACCGAACCGACCTTGAGAAAGAAAAGAAACAAGCCTTGGAGACTGAAACCGGCCGCCACTGGTGTTGCTATTGTCGAAGCGATTACCGGAGATGCAATCGCCAACATTGGAGCCGTCCCATCAAAAATTTTTGTTTGTCTTTGAAAATTGAGCTGGAGAATAGCAACGAGAATACCCGTCCCGAATAAGACGATCAGTTCATTTGTTCCGAGGAAACTGGCCAAAGCGCTTCCACAAGCCGCGATTATCAGCAATGGAGTTTTTAACGCCGTATTTCCCAACCTCCAGAGCGCCTGGAAAACAATGGCGATAATAACCGGCTTAATGCCATAGAGAACGGCGGCACCCTCTGGAAGTTTCCCATAGCGCAAGTACATCCAGGCAATCGCCGTTACGATTAATGCCGCTGGTAGAATAAAGCAGGCGCCCGCGAGTATCAGGCCCTTCCAACCTCCACGCCGGAAACCAATATGAATTGCCATTTCGGTGGAGTTCGGGCCAGGAATCAGGTTCGTTGCTCCAAGCAGATCCAGAAATTCTTCCTTCGACAGCCACTGACGCCGGCGCACGACTTCATGCTCCATCATAGCAATGTGCGCGGCTGGTCCTCCAAAAGCAGTGATACCAAGGCGAAGAAAAAGGAGCGAGAGTTCCTGAAGTGGTGACTTAACTTGAGCTTCCTTCGTCTCCGGCATCGCTGAAGGAATTTATCCAGAGTCGGCTGGTACTAACAATACTGAAGGCTCCGTTAATTCAGTTGCGTAAGAGGCGGGTAGGCGTGCAGTCGGTAAAAGGCGGTATTGCTGCTTTGAGCGTTGAGCGTGAGGCTCATAATGTTACCGTTTCCAACTTGCGGGGGGTAACCAGCGTCTTGCCACGGACTTTGAAAATCAAAAGAATTGCGAACCTCCAAACGGTAGATAACAGCAGATTTGCTGTCCCATTCGATTTTTCTGCTGGCTGAGGAGATACTTGTCAGCAGTAAACCCAAAACATCATTCGGATCGAGTGGTGAAGTGCCAGCGATATATTCCTGCAGGTCCGTAGCTCCGTCAGCATCACGATCCTGATCACTCCTTAAGGTTTGTAAGTTTCCAGTCAAAGATATTTCCCAGGCGTCCGGAAGCCCATCGTTGTCAGTATCAGCTCCGGGAGCGATGCTCGTGATTCGAAGGTAATTCTCCGCGCTATCGAGTGTCATCCATCCGGTATTCGCCGAGTAGACGCGTCCGGTTATTTTGCCGGTGACCCAATCGACTTTAGGATTTCCAATCGGCTCGAAATTCAGCCAGCCGATATTGGCTCCGTAGGCAAAACCGCGCAAGGCGCCTGAGGGTTCAACGTTTACTCCGAAGTCCAAGGGGCTGTTGTTCCTATAGTGAATGGAATCAAGCGGAATCCCATATCCCAATTGAATCCAACCGGTGTTTGCGCCATACAAAAAACCGGAGCAGTAATATTGGTTTATGGATGCTCCAAACTGACCCGGACGCCATTCCATATCGCCAATGAACTCAGTGCGAGCGACAGAATGAATCGGCTCAATGTTCGATTGGCCAAGGGCGCCCAGCGAGGCGGCTGAAAGGAGAAGAGTCGATACGACGCGCATCGGCTTAAAATCTGTAGTTGCTGAGTGGATCGTTGGGGGTATCAGGGAAAAGGGTATCTACCACTTTGCCCATTGTCTGATCCCCGATTGTGTAAAAATCCAAAGTATCTTTCCAGCACATTGGGATCCTAAGCTTAGAATTCCACGTGGACAAGTTGTCGCGG
>JADMIO011602840.1_pt1 | contig 86326 bp, 87 predicted proteins | sample 8958161 | NCBI WGS metagenome assembly JADMIO01 (sample SAMN16585339, study PRJNA669376) | soil metagenome | isolation source: Crop rotation soil | place: USA: Cullars Rotation, Alabama | collected 2011 | reverse complement strand
CGCGACAACTTGTCCACGTGGAATTCTAAGCTTAGGATCCCAATGTGCTGGAAAGGCTGCTGCAGTTCTGGGTCGGCAGCGATCTCCTCAAGACGGTCGCCCGGACCAGCAGCGGTCAGATCCGCAAGAAGCACGCCCAAGGCAGCCGCCTCGGGCCCTAAATTCGGAACTGGAGTGTCAAGGATCAACCGAAGTCGATCCGTCACCCATCAACCGAAGGTCCACAGCGGCTCCACAGCGCTTGCGACCTGCCCCTGCCCGGTTGCGCGCACGGGGCGGCAAGATCGTTGCGGGACGGTCGCTCTGGACATCTCGGGCTGTGCGCGGAAGAGTCGCGCCACACGCTCTCGAGGGGGACCGCATATGCCCACGTTCATGGACTTTCACGACGACCTGAAGCTGCCGCAGGAGGCCATCGACTCCATCGGCCAGGGCGCGAAGAACGGCGACAAGGACGAGTTCGGCGTCCGGCAGATCGAGCTGTACCACAACGCCGAGGGCAAGGTGTACTGCCTGCTCGAGGCGCCGGATGCCGAGGCCGTCCGCAAGCACCACGCCGCTCTCGACGTGCCGTGCGGTGACGTCCACGAGGTCAACCAGCTGCTCTGAGGCATCACCCGGCGCTGTCGCCGGGGCCATCCGAGCCTTACTTCTGTCACCCGGCCGTCACGGTTCGTGTCGGCCAGGTGGCCATACGCTGACCAGGCTGCGTCTGGTCCTGGGCGCGGCACCGTCGCCGCCAGGGGCGGCTCTCGGATGGGGGGACCCATGTCCATCGACGCACCCGCCGGCCCCTCGAAAGCACGGGGCAAGTCCTCCCGGCCGGAGAAGACGGCGGAGGCCAACGGCGCATCCCCCGGCAACGACGTCACCGACCTGCTGGCCATGCTCAACAGCCTCTGCGCCGGTGACTTCGGCGTACGGCTCGAACCCCGTGAAGGCGTCATGGGGCAGGTCGTCGAGCGCGCCAACGCGCTCGCGGCCCTGAACGAGCGGCGCACCCGCGAGCTCGTCCGGGCCAGCCGCGTCATCGGTCGCGAGGGCCGCATGACAGAGCGCCTCGACGAGGTCGGGTCGGACGGCGACTGGAGCACAGGCGCCGCCGCCGTCAACTCGCTCATCGACGACCTGGTCCGCCCGACGACGGAGGTTGCGCGCGTCATCGCCGCCGTGGCCGAGGGCGACCTTTCCCAGCAGATGGCGCTCGAGATCGCCGGCCAACCCGTCAAGGGTGAGTTCCTGCGCATCGGTACGACGGTCAACACGATGGTCGACCAGCTGTCGTCGTTCGCCGACGAGGTGACGCGTGTCGCCCGCGAGGTGGGAACGGAAGGAAAGCTCGGCGGTCAGGCACAGGTGAAGGGCGTCTCGGGCGTGTGGCGCGACCTCACTGAGTCGGTCAACTCGATGGCCGGCAACCTGACCAGCCAGGTCCGCAACATCGCGCAGGTCACGACGGCGGTGGCGCAGGGTGACCTGAGCCAGAAGATCACCGTCGACGCGCAGGGCGAGATCCTCGAGCTGAAGAGCACGGTCAACACGATGGTCGACCAGCTGTCGTCGTTCGCCGACGAGGTGACCCGCGTTGCGCGCGAGGTCGGCACGGAAGGCCGACTCGGTGGTCAGGCGCAGGTGAAGGGCGTGTCCGGCACCTGGCGCGACCTCACCGACTCGGTGAACTCGATGGCCTCCAACCTCACCGGCCAGGTCCGCAACATCGCGCAGGTCGCCACCGCCGTCGCCCGCGGCGACCTGAGCCAGAAGATCACCGTCGACGCGAAGGGCGAGGTCGCTGCCCTCGCCGAGACGCTCAACACGATGGTCGACCAGCTGTCGTCCTTCGCCGACGAGGTGACCCGCGTGGCCCGCGAGGTCGGCACCGAGGGAAAGCTCGGCGGCCAGGCCGATGTGCCCGGTGTCGGTGGCACCTGGAAGGACCTCACCGACTCGGTGAACTCCATGGCCGGCAACCTGACCAGCCAGGTCCGCAACATCGCCCTCATCGTCACCGCCGTCGCCCGTGGCGACCTGACGCAGAAGATCACCGTCGACGCGAAGGGCGAGGTCGCCGCGCTCGCCGACACCATCAACTCGCTGACCGACACCCTGCAGCTGTTCGCCGAGCAGGTCACCACGGTCGCCCGTGAGGTCGGCACCGAAGGAAAGCTCGGCGGTCAGGCCGACGTGCCCGGCGTGGCCGGCACGTGGAAGGACCTCACCGAGAACGTCAACGGCATGGCGGCCAACCTCACCGCCCAGGTGCGTGACATCGCGCAGGTCACCACGGCCGTGGCGCAGGGCGACCTGTCGCAGAAGGTCTCGGTGGACGTCAAGGGCGAGACGCTCGAGCTGAAGTCGACGATCAACACGATGGTCGACCAGCTGTCGTCGTTCGCCGACGAGGTGACCCGCGTGGCCCGCGAGGTCGGCACCGAAGGAAAGCTCGGCGGTCAGGCCCAGGTGAAGGGCGTGTCCGGCACCTGGAAGGACCTGACGGACAACGTCAACTTCATGGCAGGCAACCTGACCAGCCAGGTCCGCAACATCGCGCAGGTCGCCACCGCCGTCGCCAAGGGTGACCTGAGCCAGAAGATCACCGTCGACGCGCAGGGCGAGATCCTCGAGCTGAAGAGCACGGTCAACACGATGGTCGACCAGCTGTCGTCGTTCGCCGACGAGGTGACGCGTGTTGCGCGCGAGGTCGGCACCGAAGGCCGACTCGGTGGTCAGGCGCAGGTGAAGGGCGTGTCGGGCACCTGGCGTGACCTCACCGAGAACGTGAACGGCATGGCGGCCAACCTCACCGGCCAGGTGCGCAACATCGCGCAGGTGACGACGGCCGTGGCGCAGGGCGACCTGAGCCAGAAGATCACCGTCGACGCGAAGGGCGAGGTCGCTGCCCTCGCACAGACCATCAACACGATGGTCGACCAGCTGTCGTCCTTCGCCGACGAGGTGACCCGCGTTGCGCGCGAGGTCGGTACGGAAGGCCGACTCGGCGGGCAGGCGCAGGTGAAGGGCGTGTCCGGCACCTGGCGTGACCTCACCGACAACGTCAACTACATGGCCGCCAACCTCACCGGCCAGGTCCGCAACATCGCGCAGGTCGCCACCGCCGTCGCGCGAGGCGACCTGTCGCAGAAGATCACGGTCGACGCGCTCGGCGAGATCCTCGAGCTGAAGAGCACCGTCAACACGATGGTCGACCAGCTGTCGTCCTTCGCCGACGAGGTGACCCGCGTGGCGCGCGAGGTCGGCACCGAAGGAAAGCTCGGCGGTCAGGCTCAGGTGAAGGGGGTATCCGGCACCTGGCGCGACCTCACCGACTCGGTGAACTTCATGGCCTCCAACCTCACCAGCCAGGTCCGCAACATCGCGCTCGTCACGACGGCGGTGGCGCAGGGTGACCTGAGCCAGAAGATCACCGTCGACGCGCAGGGGGAGATCCTCGAGCTCAAGAGCACGGTCAACACGATGGTCGACCAGCTGTCGGCCTTCGCCGCAGAGGTCACCCGCGTGGCCCGCGAGGTCGGCACGGAAGGGCGACTCGGTGGTCAGGCCGAGGTGGCCGGCGTCTCCGGCACCTGGCGGCACCTGACCGAGAACGTCAACCAGCTGGCCGGAAACCTGACCACCCAGGTGCGTGCCATCGCCGAGGTCTCCACTGCTGTGACGCGAGGCGACCTCACCCGGTCCATCACCGTCGAGGCGCAGGGCGAGGTGGCCGAGCTCAAGGACAACATCAACCAGATGATCGCCAACCTGCGCACGACGACAGAGATCAACGCGCAGCAGGACTGGCTCAAGTCCAACCTCGCCCGCATCGGCGGTCGGTGCAGGGGCAGCGCGACCTGCAGGCCGTCACGCAGATGATCATGAGCGAGGTCACGCCGGTCGTGGAGGGCGTGCACGGCGCGTTCTTCCTCGCTGAGACCGACGACAACGGCACGGTGCTCCGGCGGGCGGCGAGCTACGGCAAGGGCCACGCGTCGGCCAACGTCGTGTTCGGCCTGGGCGAGGGCCTGGTCGGTCAGACCGCGCTCGACAAGCGCCCGGTGCGCGTGAAGCAGGTCCCGAAGAAGTACCTCACGGTGAAGAGCGGACTGGGCGAGGCCGTGCCGGCCGACCTGTTCGTGCTGCCGGTGCTGTTCGAGGACCAGGTGCTCGGTGTCATCGAGCTGGCGTCGTTCCAGCAGTTCAACGAGGTGCACACCGGCTTCCTCGAGCAGCTCGTGGAGACCATCGGCGTCGTGCTCAACACCATCATCGCCAACGTCCGCACCGAGGAGCTGCTCGAGCAGTCCCAGCGACTCGCGCAGGAGCTGCAGGTCCAGTCCATGGAGCTGCAGCGCACCAACGCGGAGCTGGAGGACAAGGCCGCCCTGCTCGGTGAGCAGAACCGCTCCATCGAGATCCAGAACCGCGAGATCGAGATGGCCCGCCTCGGTCTTGAGGAGAAGGCCGAGCAGCTGGCGCTCTCGTCGCAGTACAAGTCGGAGTTCCTGGCGAACATGAGCCACGAGCTGCGCACGCCGCTCAACAGCCTGCTGATCCTGGCCAAGCTGCTCGCCGACAACCCGCAGAACAACCTGACGGACAAGCAGATCGAGTTCGCCCGCACGATCCACTCCGCCGGCAGCGACCTGCTCTCGCTCATCAACGACATCCTCGACCTGTCCAAGGTTGAGGCCGGGAAGATGGACGTGCACCCGGCACCGGTCGTCCTCACCGAGGTCTGCGACTACGTCGAGTCGACGTTCGGTCCCCTCGCCGAGCAGCAGGGTCTCGACCTCATCGTCGAGATCGAGGACGGCCTGCCGGCATCGGTGGTCACCGACGAGCAGCGGCTGCACCAGGTGCTCAAGAACCTGCTGTCCAACGCGCTGAAGTTCACCGAGAAGGGCAGCGTGCGGCTCACCGTCGACAAGGCTCCTGGACACATGCTGTTCTCGACGCCGACGCTCAACGACGCCGAGACGGTGGTCGCGTTCTCGGTCACCGACACCGGCATCGGTGTTCCCGCGGAGAAGCTCAAGCTCATCTTCGAGGCCTTCCAGCAGGCGGACGGCACGACGAGCCGGAAGTACGGCGGAACCGGGCTCGGTCTGTCCATCAGCCGGGAGATCGCGCGACTCCTCGGCGGCGCGATCGCCGTCACGAGCGAGGCCGGCGAGGGCAGCACCTTCACCCTGTACGTCCCGGCCCTCTACCCGTTCGACGAGCGCGATGCCGCCGTCACCCCGAGCGCGCCGGTGACGGTGCCGATGCAGGTGCCGGTCAAGCAGATCCCGATGCTCACCGACGCGGCGAGCACGAGTGCGGTTCTCGACGGTCCAGACCCGCTGGCGGGCGCCAAGATCCTGGTGGTCGACGACGACGTGCGCAACGTGTTCGCGCTGACCAGTGCGCTCGAGCTGCACGGCATGTCGGTGCTCTACTCCGACAACGGCACCGAGGGCATCCGGTTGCTCCGCGACAACCCGGATGTCGACCTGGTCCTGATGGACGTCATGATGCCTGACATGGACGGCAACGAGACGACGGCCGAGATCCGGCAGATCCCGACCCTCGCCGACCTGCCGATCCTGTTCCTCACGGCGAAGGCCATGCCCGGCGACCGCGACAAGAGCCTGGCGGCCGGCGCGAGCGACTACATCACCAAGCCCGTCGACCTCGACCGACTGCTCACGCTCATGCGCTCGTGGTTGGTCGGTCGAACGGCGACCGACGTGACGTGACCGGACCGGCTGCCTCCAGCCCCAAGATCCTGATCGTCGACGACCGCCCGGAGAACCTGCTGGCGCTGGAGGCGATCCTGCAGGGGCTCGGGCACGAGCTCGTGAAGGCGCACTCGGGAGAGGAGGCCCTCAAGAAGCTCCTCAGCGAGGACTTCGCCCTGATCCTGCTCGACGTGCAGATGCCGGGCATGGACGGCTTCGAGACCGCGACGCACGTCAAGCAGCGCGAACGCACCCGCGACGTGCCGATCGTGTTCCTCACCGCCATCGACGGCGAAGCGCACCAGGCCTTCCGCGGCTACGCCGCGGGTGCCGTCGACTACCTGTCCAAGCCCTTCGACCCGTGGGTGCTTCGCGCGAAGGTCGGCGTGTTCATCGAGCTCTACGAGCGCCGCCGCGAGCTCGCCGACCAGGCGGACGAGCTCCGGCGGCAGCTGGAGCGGTTCACTGGGCCGGACGTGCAGCCGCAGCTGGCGCGGGCGTGTGACGCCGTCGCCGAGGCGCAGCGGCTCGCAGCCGGCACCGACCTGCCCGATCTCGACAAGCAGCTCCGCGTCACAGCCGATGCGCTGGGTGCCCTGCGCCGAGCGCTGGGTGGCGGAGCAACGTCGTGACCGCGGCGACCGTGACGACGCTGCCGCCGACCGGCCGGTCCGCGGCCGCCGCCCGACGCACGATCGAGCGGGCCCTCGACGAGGCTGACCTTCGCGGACTTCTCGATGAGGCGCTGCTCCTCGTGACCGAGCTGGTCACCAACGCCGTCGTGCATGCGGGCACGGAGATCGAGCTGCGCATCGAGACGGCACCCGAGGGGCTGCGCGTCGAGGTCGTCGACCGCAGCCCGGGATCGCTTCCGGTCATCCAGCCGGCGCCCGCCGAGACGCGTGAGGGCGGTCGCGGCGTGTTCCTGCTCGACGCGCTCGCCGACGAGTGGGGCACGCGGCACTTCAGCGGCGGCAAGTCGGTTTGGTTCCAGCTCGGTCCGCCGCCCGCGCAGCCAGGCAGCCGCGTGCGCACGCCTCCCGACGCCGTGGTGGACCGGCCCGCTGTCGCCATCGACTGGCTCGTCGGGCTGCCCGCCGACCTCGAGCAGCAGATCAGCTCGGCGCAGCTGATCGGTGAGCTGGTGCACCGCCTCGTCGAGGCGTTCGGCCTCGCGGATGGCTGGTTGTTCGCGCAGGCCGCGCAGGACGACGCGGTCTGGGAGCTGGTCGTCGCGAGTGATCCCACCAGCGCGGCGCCGGACGGCGAGCGGATCCGGCGGATCGCGCAGACCGGGCCGCTCGGCGCCTTGCCAGGGGAGACCACCGGCATCGTGCTCCCGCTGCGGGCCCGGGCCGGGCTCTTCGGAGCCCTCGTGCTCACCGACACCGAGCGGCTGACCGCGGAGCAGGTAGCGGTGGCCCGGCTGGTCGGCGACCGCATCAGCGTCGTGCTGCGCGACGACCGTGCGCAGGCCACCCAGCTGCGCAGCCGTGGGTCCCTCGCGCTGCTCGCCGAGGCGAGCGAGATGTTTGCCGGCACCCTCGACGTCCAGCTCGCCCTCACCCTCGCGACCCAGTTCGTCGTACCCCGCTTTGCGTCGTGGGCGGCGGTGTGTACGACGTACGAGGACTCACCACGGGTCGTCGCCGTCTCGCACACCGACGAGAACCGGCTCGCCGGTCTGCGCGTCGCGATGTCCAGCACGGACGGGCAGGCGCTCACGGACCGGCTGGCCCGCGAGCTGCCCGGCCAGCGGACCGTGCTGGTGCCGAGTGCCGAGCTGCCACCGGACCTCGGCAAGGACGGCGCCGGTGACGTGCTCGTGCTCCCGCTCGTCGCGCGCGGCCGGTTGCTGGGTCTCATTCTGGTGGGCCGGCCCGAAGGCAGCGTCTACGCCGCGGACGACGTGGGTGTCCTCATCGACCTCGCGCGGCGAGCCGCCTTGGCCGTCGACAACGCCCGGCTGTACGAGGAGCGCACCTCCGTCGCGCGCGCACTGCAGGCGTCGCTGCTCCCGCCGACACTGCCGAACCCGCCGGGTCTGGAGTTCGGCGGGAGGTACGCCGCGGCCGGCGAGGGCAACGAGGTCGGCGGTGACTTCTACGACGTCTTCTCGATCCCCGGTGGCGGGTGGGGCTTCGCGATCGGCGACGTCTGCGGCAAGGGCGCTGAAGCGGCCGCGATCACCGGCATGGCGCGCGACGTCCTTCGGCTCCTCGTCCGTGACGGTGCGGCGCCGCCGACTGCGCTGCAGCGGCTCAACGAGAGCATCCTCGAGCTCGACGAGCGCGGTCGCTTCTGCACGGCGGCACTCGGCATCGTGCAGCCGTCGCCGACCGGGCTGCACGTCCGGCTGTCGAGCGCCGGTCACCCGCCGCCCGTTCTCGTCGACGCCGGTGGCGAGGCGCGGTTCGTCGGTCGGAGCGGAACGCTGCTCGGCGTCGTCCCGGACGTCGACCTGTCCGAGGACGAGATCGTGCTGACCCCCGGCGACGTGCTCGTCTTCTACACGGACGGCGTCACCGAGCGGCGGCACGGCATGGACATGTTCGGCGACACCCGGTTGCTCGCGGCGGTGCAGGCCGCCGCCGGTCGTGGCGCAGATCACATCGCCGGTCACCTCGAGAGCGATGTACGACGGTTCGGCGCCGGCCCCTCGCGCGACGACCTGGCGGTGCTCGTCATCCGCTGCACCGCGGTGACCGCACGCGACGAGGCGCTGACCCGCGAGCCCGTCGGGAGTCCGGGCTGAGCTGAGCTCAGGCGCTGGCGCCGAGGCGCTTCACGCTGTACATGCTGGTGTCGGCACGGTGCATGAGCATCGCGCCGCCGTCGGCGTAGTCGTCGGCGTTGGCGAGCGCCCAGCCGACGGCGATGGTGATGTTGACCGGCTCGCCGCAGAGCACCGCGGGTCCCGCGACCGCCCGGTTGAGCCGCGTCACGAGGTGTCGCACGTCGGGCTCGGTGTCGACCTCGGGGCACAGCACGGCGTACTCGTCACCGGACAGCCGGGCCGGCACGTCGAACGGACGGCAGGTCGCCCGCAACCGGCGGGCGACCTCGATGAGCAGCTCGTCCCCTGCGCGATGACCGAACTCGTCGTTGATGCGCTTGAGCTTGTTGACGTCGGCGGAGATGACCGCCGGCTGCTTGCCGGAACGGCGGCCGCGCTCGAGCTCGTTGCGCAGGTGCTCGCCGAACAGCGCGCGGTTGGCCAAACCGGTCAGCGGGTCCCAGAAGGCGAGCTGCGCCAGGGCGTCGAGCTCGTCGGCGGCCTCGGCGAGGCGCAGGACGCGGACGACGACGACCCCCAGGTCGCTGAGCCGGTCCTCGACCGTGATCGTCGCGGGCTGCAGGCCGTCACCGAGGTCGGCGGAGACGAGCGCCCGCGTGCGGGCGCCGGTGCTGGTGGCCCCGAGGAACAGGCGGGTCAGCTGGTTGCGGTCCTCCGCGGACACGAGGTCACTGAGCCGCCTGCCGGTCAGCTCGGGATGATCATCCTTCTCGGTGCCGTGCCACTCGGAGGCGCGCACCAGGCCGCTGTCGTCGACCGCGAGGGAGACCGTCGCCGACGAGGGGCGGACACGCGCAGTAACCCCCAATCCGCCCATGTGATGCCGGATTCGACATCGCCCCGCTATCTCCTGCTAGCGGGCCAGACCTCAGACGGTGACGCCCAGAGGGACCGAGATCCCGAGTCCGCCACGGGTGTCCCCGCCGTACCGGGCCTTCTCCTTGGCGATGTCCAGCGGCCGGATGCCACTGCGCCCGGCCGTGATGGCGGCCTCGTCGAGCAGGTGCGCAGGGATGATCCAGACCACCTCGAACTCCAGCCCGTCGGGGTCGTGCGCGTAGAGGCTCTTGGTCGTGCCGTGGTCGGAGGCGCCGACGAGGGCGCCCGCCTCCGCGAGCCGGTGCTGGTAGTCCTCGAGGTCGTCGAGCGTCTGCACCTCCCAGGCCAGGTGGTACATCCCGACGGTCGAGCGGCCGGCCTGCGAGTCGCCGGCCTGGGTGCCGATGCCGAAGAACGCGACGTCGTGGTCGTTGCTGGAGTCGGGTGCCTGCAGGAAGGCGCCCATCCCCCCGGGCAGCTCGTGCGCGACGGTGAAGCCGAGCACGTCGCGGTAGAAGGCGACGGAACGCGCGACGTCGCGGACGTAGAGGACGGCGTGGTTGAGGCGGTGGATGGCCATGGGTGCTCCTCGGGTGTATGGGCTCACCGTACGCCAAGACGATTGAGAACTCAACTATTCCGGTGAAGGCGACGCCGGGCCGCGCGGGCGCCCTTCCAGCCGGCGTAGCCGATCCCCGTGCCGGCCGCGGCGCCCGCGACGAGCAGCGCCACCGAGAGCGCGGGTCGCGCTCCGCTGACGGCACCGCGAGCCGGCACCGCGACCCGGCCCTTCATGCCGGGGTTGGCGGCCTGGTCGAGCAGGCTCGTGAGCAGCCCCTCGGGCGGTGTCGCCGGCGGCCCGGCGAGAGCGGCCAGCCCCTGCGAGACGTCGCGTTGCCGGGCGAACTCCGCCTGGCAGTCCGCACACCGGCGCAGGTGCAGCCCGACGAGACGACGGCGCACCCGGGGAAGGGACCGGTCGACGTACGAGGGCAGCTGGCCCTGCACCTCGCGGCAGATCCGGCTGTCGTCGCGGGTCATGCCCCCACCAGCTCGCGCAGACGGGCGTGTGCCCGATGCAAACGCACCTTCACCGCTCCTTCGCTCACACCCAGCATCTCCGCGGTCTCCTTCGTCGACAGGCCTTGGACGTCGCGGAGGACGACAACCTCTCGAGCGTCCTCCGGGAGCTCTGCCAGCGCACGTGCTGTCCGGGAGGCGAGGTCCGCCGTCTCGACGCGTCCCTCCGGTCCGACGTCGTCCGACACGAGCTCGTCCGGCGCGAAGTCGAGCACTCCGGCGCTCTGCCCGCGAGCCCGCACGTCACCGCGCCGGCGCAGCGACGTCATGCAGACGTTGACCGTCACGCGGTGCAGCCAGGTCGAAAAGGCCGACTCGCCCCGAAAAGCCATGATCGACCGCACCATCCGCAGGTAGACCTCCTGCGTCGCGTCGGCGGCGTCCGACGGGTCGCCGAGCAGCCGCCGGCAGAGCGCATAGACATCGGTGTACGACGCACGAATGAGGTCGTCCATCGCGCCCTTCTCGCCGCGCTGGACGGCGCGTACGAGGGCCGGGTCGACGTCCACGCCGAAAGATTCTCAGGAACTTGCTGTAACCGATGTCGCGGCGCGCGGTCCAACGGGGTGAGCGCGACAGATCGTCGCGCCGACTACGCCACTGGAGTGGTGCAGATGTACGCCTTCGTCGTCTTCCTCGGCCTCGCCCTCGGCCTCACCGTCGTCATGCAGGTCATCGACGAGATCGTTCCCATCAAGTTCCCCAGCGCCCTGACCCGCACGCTGACCGTCGCCCTGGCAGCCGGTTTCGCCTGGGCCCTCGACTACTCGGTCTTCAAGGCCTTCGGCGCGTCGCTCCGCGAGGAGTGGATGCACCCGGTCGCGACCGGCCTCGTCCTCGTCGGCGGCGGCGAGTTCATCCGCTCGATCGTGAACGTGCTCGCGCACCGCGCCGGTGAGCCGCCGGTCGAGATCGCGCCCACCAGCCACGTGCGCGCCGCGTAACACCGCACTCGCTCGAAGGGGCGGTCCCGCCAAGGGGCCGCCCCTTCGTCATGTCCTCAGGTGAGCACGTCGACAGCCAGCCGCACGATGAGGGCGGCGACGACGACGAGGAAAACGCGGCGGACCCAGGCGCTGCCGCGGCGGATCGCGACGTGCGCGCCCAGCTGGGCGCCAGCGACGTTGCAGGCCGCCATGCCGAGACCGAGCTTCCACAGCACGTGACCGGTGAGACCGAACAGCAGCAGAGCGGCGAGGTTGGTCATCGTGTTCACGGCCTTCGCCGTCGCGCTGGCGTGCAGGAACGACAGCCCGACCGCGCCGACGAGCAGGAAGACCAGGAAGCTGCCGGTGCCCGGCCCGACGAACCCGTCGTACAGACCGATGGCGGCGCCGCCCGCGACGGCGACACCTGCCTGCCGGCGTGGTGTGAGCCGCAGCGCTTCGGCCTCGCCGAGGCCGGGTCGCCGCCAGGTGTAGACCCAGACGCAGACGAGGGCGACGAGGACGACGGGCCGCAGCACGCCGCTTCCCGCGACGGTGGCCAGGAAGGCGCCGAGTCCCGATCCGAGAAACGCCGCCACCGCCATCCGGATCGCGGTCGGCGCGTGGATGTCGACGCGACGCGAGTACGTCGCCGCAGCCGACCCGGTGCCGGCGATGGCGGCGAGCTTGTTCGTGCCGAGCAGCGTGACGACGGGGGTGCCCGGACAGATCAGCAGCAGCGCGGGCAGCTGCAACAGGCCGCCGCCGCCGACGATCGCGTCGAGCCCGCCCGCGGCGAACGCGGCCAGGCACAGCAGGGTGATGTCAGCGGCGGACATGCGTCGTACCGTCGCAGTCATGACGACCCTGACGAGAGAGCAGATCGCCGAGCAGCGTGAGCAGATCAAGGCCCGCCACCTTCGACCGGACGGCGAGCGACCGTCGAGCAGTGCCAGGGGACTGCACCACTTCGCGCTGGTGTCCGGCGACGTCGAGCGGACGGTGCGCTTCTACCAGGACGTGCTCGAGTTCCCGCTGACGGAGATGTTCGAGAACCGCGACTACCAGGGCTCGACGCACTTCTTCTTCGACATCGGCAACGGCAACCTGCTCGCCTTCTTCGACTTCCCTGGTCTCGACGTCGGTCCGTACGCCGAGGTGCTCGGCGGTCTGCACCACATCGCCATCTCGGTCACCCCGGAGAAGTGGAAGCACCTTCAGCACAAGCTCGACGAGGCCGGCGTGGAGTACCACCTGGAGAGCGGCGTCTCGATGTACTTCCGCGACCCCGACGGTGCGCGACTCGAGCTGCTCGCGGATCCGCTCGGGGAGATGTACGGCTCGAAGGTGCTGTGACGTTCCAACCCGGTTAGCCCTCCGGAGAGCCGGAGCCGTCGATCGCGTGCGGGTGGTCGATGAGCCGCTGCCGGGAGCGCCGGACCTCTTCCTCGGCCTCGGTGCGCCCGACCCAGGTTGCGCCCTCGACCGACTTGCCTGGCTCGAGGTCCTTGTAGACCTCGAAGAAGTGCTGGATCTCGAGCCGGTCGAACTCCGGCAGGTGGAAGATGTCCTGCAGGTGCGAGAGCCGCGGGTCGTTGGCCGGCACGCACAACAGCTTCTCGTCCGGGCCGGCCTCGTCGGTCATCCGGAACATGCCGATGGCGCGACACCGGATGAGGCAGCCAGGGAAGGTCGGCTCGTCGACGAGCACCAGCGCGTCGAGCGGGTCGCCGTCGCCGCCGAGGGTCTCCTCGACGAAGCCGTAGTCGGCGGGGTAGCGGGTGCTGGTGAACAGCATGCGGTCGAGTCGGATCCGGCCGGTCTTGTGATCCACCTCGTACTTGTTGCGCTGACCCTTGGGGATCTCGATCGTGACGTCGAACTCCACGTGGGTCCCTTCTCGTTGTCGGGCACCTAGTGTCCCGTACGACGGATCGTCGGCGGAGAACGAGGTGCGAGCGGTGCGCGCGCGGCGGACGACGGTCATCGCCTCGGCGGCGGCCCTGGTCCTCGTGGCCGGCTCGGTGGCGGCCGTTGTGCTGCGGGCGGATGTCGCGAAAGTCCTGCCGCTCGCCTCGCCCTCGCCCGACGTCTCGCGCGGCCCGCTGCTCGGCGCCGGCGCCGCCAGCGGCACGCCGCCGACGGCTGCAGGGCTGACCCGCGCGCTGTCGGCGGCGCTGACCGACAAGGCGCTGGGCGGGCACGTCGCGATCTCCGTGCTGGATGCGACGACCGGGGCTCCGGTGCTGGAGACGTCCGCCCGGGAGGTGGTCCTGCCGGCGTCGACCGCGAAGATCGCCACGGCCGTCGTCGCCCTCACCGCCCTGCCGGCGGACCTGCGGCTGACGACGCGCGTGGTGGCGGGGCCGAACCCCGGTGATGTGGTCCTCGTCGGCGGTGGCGATCCGACCCTTGCCGGACCGTTCACCCGCCCCGGCTACCCGCGGCCGGCGCGGTTGGCCGACCTCGCCGCGACCGTGCGCACCGCCCTGGCCGGGGCAGCGGTCCGCCGGGTCGTCGTCGACGACACGCTCTACTCGGGACCGGTGCTCGGGCCCGGCTGGCGGCCGGCGTACGTGACGAGCGGTGACGTCGCCCCGGTGAGCGCGTTGATGGTCGACGCGGGTCGCACCACGCTGCCGCCGCTGGTCGGACCGTCGCGTGCTCCCCGGCACGGCGACCCGGCGCTCGCTGCCGGCCGCTCGCTGGCCGGGCTGCTCGGCGTACCCAAAGCAGTTGTCGTACGAGGCAAGGCGACCAACGAGGCCAAGGAGCTCGGGAAGGTCACCAGCCCGCCGCTGCCGGAGCTCGTCGAGGCGATGCTGACCCGCAGCGACAACGACCTGGCAGAGGCACTGGCCCGCCAGGTCGCGATCGCCAAGGGACAGCCGGCGACCTTCGCCGGCGCCGCCGTCGCGATGCAAGGCGTCCTCGGTGACGTCCTCGTGCACGTGCGGTCGACGCCTGGCGCGATCCGGCTCGTCGACGGCAGCGGGCTCTCGCGGCTCGACCGGGTCCAGCCGGGCGCGCTGACCAGGCTGCTCGCCGCGGTTGCGGGGGCGGATCGGGAGCGGCTCTCGCCGGTGCTGTCGGGCCTGCCCGTCGCGGGGTTCGACGGGACGCTCGAGAAGCGCTACCGCAAGGGCCCGGGGCTGCCGGCTGCCGGCGTGGTGCGGGCGAAGACCGGGACGCTCAACGGGGTCAGCGCGCTGGCGGGGCTGGTGCGGACGCGGGACGGCCGGCTGCTGGCGTTCGACTTCACGGCCGACTCGGTGCCGCTGTCGTCGACGCTGGCCTCGCAGACCGCGCTCGACCGCCTGGCTGCCGTCCTCGCGGGCTGCGGCTGCTGAAGACCGACGTACCGTGGCACTCATGACGGTCAGCCCGGTCGACTGGGACCTTGCGGTGCGCACCGCGCGTGCGCTCGCGCCGGCTGGACCGCCGGTGTCGCGCGCCGACGCGGTGGCGACCGTCGACGAGCTCCGGATGCTCGCGGTCCGGGCCGAGGAGCACGTCCGCGCCGTCACCGGACTCGTCCCGCCCGGTGAGCCGCAGGAGGCCACCGTCGTCGACCGCCCGGGCTGGGCCGCCGCGAACGTGGACGGCTTCAAGGTCGTCGTCGAGCCGCTCGCTGAGAAGCTGCTGCTGAAGAACTCCAGCACCGTCGCCCTGTCCGCCGCGGGGCGGCTCACCGGCATTCAGCTGGGCACACTGCTCGCCTGGCTGTCGTCGAAGGTGCTCGGCCAGTACGAGGTGTTCCTTCCCGAGGAGGGCACCGGCCGGCTGGTCCTCGTCGCACCGAACATCGTCGAGACCGAGCGCCGCCTCGGCGTCAACCCGAGCGACTTCCGGATGTGGGTCGCGCTGCACGAGGTCGCGCACCGCACGCAGTTCACCGCGGTGCCCTGGTTGCACGCGCACGTTCGCTCCGAGGTCCGTGAGCTGCTCGACGCGTCGGCGCTCGACGATCCCTCGCAGCTCGTCTCGCGGCTGAAGAACGCGGTGACGCAGCTGCCCCGCGGCGGCTCCATCGTCGAGCTGCTGCAGACACCGGAGCAGAAGGTGGTGCTCGACCGGGTGACGGCGTTCATGTCGTTGCTGGAGGGGCACGCGGAGCACGTCATGGACGGGGTCGGTCCGGCCGTCGTACCGACTGTCGCGACCATCCGCGCCCGCTTCGACCAGCGACGCAAGGAGGGTGCGGGTCTCGTCGACCGCGTGCTGCGCCGGATGCTCGGTCTCGACCTCAAGGCACTTCAGTACGCCGAGGGCAAGGTCTTCGTCGACACCGCGGTGCGCGAGGTCGGCATGGCGGGGTTCAACCGGGTGTGGGAGTCGCCGGACACGTTGCCGACCCGCGCCGAGATCCGCGACCCGATGGCCTGGGTACGGCGGGTGCCCGGCACCACGGCGATTGCCTGACGGGGACGCCTGACGTGACGGGCCCGCCGGCCGCGACGGCTGCGGTCCGCGTCGCCGTCCGGCGGTCGCTCGCCGACGTCAGCGGGCCGGTCGCGGCCGCGGTGAGCGGCGGCGCGGACTCGCTCGCTCTTGCGGCGGCGCTCGCCTTCGAGCGGCCGGGTGCCTACGCGTTCGTCGTGGACCACGGGTTGCAGGACGGGTCGGCAGAAGTCGCCGCCCGCGCGGCCGCCCAATGCCGCGACCTCGGCCTCCACCCCCACGTTGCGTCCGGCCGACCGAGCGCTGGAGCGCTCGCTCCGCCGGACGCACGCGCCGGGGGTGGGCCGGAGGCGGCGGCACGGGAGCTGCGGTACCGGCTGCTCGAGCTGTTTGCCGAGCGGCACGCGGTGGAGGTGGTCCTGCTCGGGCACACGCTGGATGACCAGGCCGAGACGGTGCTGCTCGGGCTGGCCCGCGGGTCGGGGGCGCGGGCGCTGTCCGGGATGCCCGCGGAGCGCGGGATCTTCCGCCGGCCGTTGCTGGGGATCTCGCGCGAGGTGACGGCCAAGGCGTGTGCCGAGGCCGGACTGCTGCCGTGGTCCGATCCGCACAACGAGGACCCGACGTTCGCGCGGGTCCGGGTGCGCGGGGCCGTCCTGCCGGTGCTCGAGGACGCGCTGGGGCCCGGCGTCGCCGAGGCGCTGGCCCGCACCGCGACCCAGCTGCGTGAGGACGCGGACGCCCTCGACGCCCTGACCCCTGACCTGCCCGACGAGCCGTCGTGCGCGGAGCTCGCGGCGCTCCTCCCGGCCCTGCGGGCCCGTGCGCTGAAGAGATGGGCCGAGCGGCTGGCCGGGACCGCCGTCACGTCCGTGCACGTCGAGGCGCTCCGCGCGCTGGTCGAGGACTGGTCCGGGCAGGGGGCCGTCGACCTGCCGGGTGGCGTCAGCATTCGGCGTACCGACGGATGCCTGTCCGCGAGCGGCGGCTAGCCTGCCCGACGTGGCCGACGACGTCCCTCCGGAGATCGAGAAGGTCCTCGTCTCCGAGGCCGAGATCCGCGCGAAGGTCAGCGAGCTGGCTGCCGAGATCGACCGCGACTACGCGGGCCGCGAGGTCCTCCTGGTCGGCGTTCTCAAGGGCGCCGTCATGATCATGGCCGACCTCGCCAGGGCGATGCAGACGCCCGTGTCCATGGAGTTCATGGCGGTGTCGTCGTACGGGAGCAGCACCAGCAGCTCGGGCGTCGTGCGGATCCTCAAGGACCTCGACCGAGAGGTGGAGGGCAAGCACGTCCTGGTGGTCGAGGACATCATCGACTCGGGGCTGACCCTGTCCTGGCTGCTGCGCAACATCCGCAGCCGGGGGCCGGCGTCGGTCGAGGTCTGCGCGCTGCTGCGCAAGCCGGAGGCCGTGAAGATGGACCTCAAGGTCCGCTACATCGGCTTCGACATCCCGAGCGAGTTCGTCGTCGGCTATGGCCTCGACTACGCCGAGAGGTACCGGGACCTGCCGTTCGTCGGGCTGCTCCGGCCCGAGGTGTACGCCGGCTGAACGGCCGTTTCGCTCGTGGTGAACCCCGGAACGAGCCGGCCCGAAGGTCCGTTGGAGCGATCATGGGCGGTCACGCTCGGTGTACCGTCGTGATCCATCCGCCGTCAGGAGGGACGGGGCATTTCGCCCCGCATCGATGAACTTCAAGCGCCTCACCCGTGGCCCGTTCCTGTACATCGTGCTGGGCCTGCTCGTGGTGCTCGCCCTGTCCTCCGGCCTGCGTGGCGACGGCGGCTACAAGAAGACCGAGACCGCCACCGTCCTCGCCAAGATCAACGCCGGGGACGTGTCGCCGACGAAGAAGGACCCGGCGCTGCTGCTCGACAAGGAGCAGCAGGTCAAGATCCGTCTCAAGGACGGGTCGAAGATGCAGGCGTCGTTCCTCATCGACCAGGGTCGCGAGTTCGCGGACGCGTTCGAGAAGAACGACGTGAAGTACGACGTGAAGGTCACCCGCGAGAGCGTGCTGTTCTCGATCCTGGTGAGCCTGCTCCCGTTCGTCATCCTGCTCGGCCTGATCTTCTTCTTCATGAACCAGATGCAGGGCGGCGGCAACCGCGTCATGCAGTTCGGCAAGTCCAAGGCCAAGCTGGTCAGCAAGGACACCCCGAAGACGACGTTTGCCGACGTCGCCGGGGCTGACGAGGCGGTGGAGGAACTCCAGGAGATCAAGGAGTTCCTGGAGAACCCCGCGAAGTTCCAGGCCGTCGGCGCGAAGATCCCGAAGGGCGTGCTGCTCTATGGCCCGCCCGGCACCGGCAAGACGCTGCTCGCCCGGGCTGTCGCCGGTGAGGCGGGCGTGCCCTTCTACTCGATCTCCGGCTCCGACTTCGTCGAGATGTTCGTCGGTGTCGGTGCGTCCCGCGTGCGCGACCTGTTCGAGCAGGCCAAGGCCAACGCGCCGGCCATCATCTTCGTCGACGAGATCGACGCCGTGGGTCGGCACCGCGGTGCCGGTATGGGCGGCGGCCACGACGAGCGCGAGCAGACCCTCAACCAGATGCTCGTCGAGATGGACGGCTTCGACGTCAAGGGCGGCGTCATCATGATCGCCGCCACCAACCGCCCGGACATCCTCGACCCGGCACTGCTCCGCCCCGGCCGCTTCGACCGGCAGATCGCGGTCGACCGCCCCGACATGGCCGGTCGCAAGCAGATCCTCGACGTGCACGCCAAGGGCAAGCCGGTCGCGCCGGGCGTCGACCTGCAGGTGATCGCCCGTCGTACCCCTGGTTTCACCGGCGCCGACCTGGCCAACGTGCTCAACGAGGCGGCGCTGCTCACCGCCCGCACCGGCGTCAAGCAGATCACCCTCGAGATCCTCGAGGAGTCGATCGACCGCGTCATCGCCGGGCCGCAGCGGCGCACCCGGTTGATGAGCGACAAGGAGAAGAAGGTCACGGCCTACCACGAGGCCGGTCACGCGCTCGTCGCACACGCGCTGCCCAACACCGACCCGGTGCACAAGGTGACGATCCTGCCGCGCGGCCGGGCCCTCGGCTACACGATGGTGCTACCGCAGGAGGACAAGTACTCCCAGACGCGGGCCGAGCTGCTCGACACCCTCGCCTACGCGATGGGCGGCCGCGCCGCCGAGGAGCTCGTCTTCCACGACCCGACGACCGGCGCGAGCAACGACATCGAGAAGGCGACCGCCACCGCGCGCGCGATGGTCACCCAGTACGGCATGAGCGAGAAGCTCGGTGCGGTGAAGTTCGGCCAGGAGTCGGGCGAGGTGTTCCTCGGTCGCGACATGGGCCACGGGCGCGACTACTCCGAGGAGGTCGCCGCGCAGGTCGACGCCGAGGTGCGCGCACTCGTCGAGAACGCGCACCACGAGGCGTGGGAGATCCTCGTGGAGTACCGCGACGTCCTCGACGACATGGTGCTGCGGCTGCTCGACAAGGAGACGCTCAACAAGGACGAGGTGCTGGAGATCTTCGCGCCGATCGTCAAGCGCGGTCCGCGCGCGGTGATGACGGCCAACGGCCGTCGCCCACCGTCGAAGCGCCCCCCGGTGCTCACGCCGGCCGAGCTCGCCATCATGGGTCCGGACGACCTCGAGGACCTGGCCCGTGGCCGCAAGTCCAACGGCAGCAAGAGCAACGGCACGAAGGCGCCGGCCCGCCGGCGTACGACGGCCGCACCCGCGTCGACGTCTCGCTCGCGGAGCTCGGTCAGCCGCGCCGCGCAGCCGGCCAAGGACAAGACCACCGGGCGAACGTCGCGGTCCTCCCGGCGGGCCGACCCCGCGTCCTGACCTCGATGCGGGGCTTCCCTGAGCTCGGCCGCACCCGCGTGATGGGAATCGTCAACGTCACGCCGGACTCGTTCAGCGACGCCCACCTGCACGATGCGCTGACCCACGGGCAGCGGCTGCTGGAGGCGGGCGCCGACCTCGTCGACGTCGGCGGCGAATCGACGCGACCCGGTGCGGCAAGGGTGCCGTGCGAGGTCGAGCTGGAGCGGGTGCTGCCGGTGATCCGGGCGCTCTCGGGCGAGGGTGCCGACGTCTCGGTCGACACGACGCGGGCGGCCGTGGCGCGAGCCGCGGTCGAGGCCGGCGCGGTGATGGTCAACGACGTGTCGGGTGGGCTCGGTGACCCCGACATGCTGGCGACGGTTGCCGAGCTCGCAGTGCCGTACGTCGCGATGCACTGGCGTGGGCCGAGTGCCGACATGCAGACCAGGGCGACTTACGACGACGTCGTGGCCGAGGTGTGCCAGGAGCTGTCCGACCGGCGCGATGCTGCTGAGGCAGCCGGCGTGGAGGACGTCGTGCTGGACCCCGGACTGGGGTTCGCCAAGCACGCCGACCACAACTGGGCGTTGCTGCGGGCGCTGCCGGCACTGCAGGCGCTGGGACGCCCGCTGCTGATCGGAGCCTCGCGGAAGGCCTTCCTCGGCGCGCTCCTCGACGGTCGCCCGGCACCCCAACGCGACGCGGCGACGGCGGCGATCACGACGCTGGCAGCCAAGGCGGGCGTGTGGGGGGTTCGGGTGCACGACGTCGCTTCCAGCGCCGATGCCGTCCGGGTCGTCGCGGAGCTGGCGCGATGAGCTCTGAGGTCGAGGAGGCCAACAGCGCGCTCTACCAGGCGCTCGAGTCCGCGGACGTCGACCGGATGGCGGCGGTGTGGGACGAAGACGAGCCGGACGCGCTCGTCTGCGTGCATCCTGGCTGGCCGATGCTGCGCGGCCGCCGGCAGGTCCTGCGGTCGTTCACGGCCATCATGGCCAACACGCCGTACATCCAGTTCTTCCTCACCGACGTCGACGTGCGGGTGGCGGGCGACACCGCGGTGGTCACGTGCACCGAGAACATCCTCACCGAGGTGACCCAGGAGGGGTCCTCCGGTCAGGTCGTGGCGACCAACGTGTTCCGCCGTCGTCCGGATGGGTGGCGGTTGCAGGTGCACCACGGCTCACCCGTCATGGGCACGATCACGGAGGAGGACGGCGATGACTGACCGCGTCACGCTGTCCGGCCTGCGCGTGCGTGGCTTTCACGGCGTGCTGCCCGAGGAGCGCCGCAACGGGCAGGACTTCGTCGTCGACGCCGTGCTCTCCCTCGACACCCGGGCGGCCGCTGTCAGCGATGACCTGGCCGACACCGTCGACTACGGGGCGTTGGCCCAGGCGCTCGCGAAGGTCGTCGCCGGCGAGCCGTGTGACCTGCTCGAGACGCTCGCTGACCGGCTGGCCGCGGTCTGCCTGGCACATCCCCTCGTCTTCGAGGTCGAGCTGACCGTTCACAAGCCGAGCGCACCGATCCCGCTGTCGTTCGACGACGTGTCGGTCACGGTGGTGCGTCCGTGAGGCCGACCAGGATCTCGCTGCTGTTCCTCGTGTTGCTGCTGACGGGGGCGATGGGCTACCTGATCGCCGAGACGTCGTACTCGGACCTGCCGCCGCTGCCACCGCTCGCGCCGGTGAGCCTCGGCCTGCTCGCGCTCGTCGAGGGACTGATGGCAGCGATCGTGCGCAGCAAGGTGCGCGGCCGTCGTCCGTCAGGGCGGCCGATGCACCCGCTTCAGATCGCCCGTGCCGCGGTGCTGGCAAAGGCCTCATCGCTCGGTGGTGCAGTCGTCGGTGGTGCGTACGGCGGGATCTTCGTGTGGACGTTCGCCCGGCGCGGTGATGTCGCGACGTACGGCGACGATGCGCGTGTCTCCGGTCTCGCGGCGCTGGCGGCGGTCGTGCTCGTCGTCATGGCGCTGCTGCTCGAGCGCGCCTGTCGCACGCCCTCGCCGCCGACCGATGACAGCGGGGCGGAAGCACTGGACTGACGCCCGGTCTGTGGACGAAGAATCCTTGTCCACCGAGGGTTTTCGGCGGCGGTTTCTGTCGGTGGTCGTGGCTAGGTTGCTGGTCATGGCGATCGGTCAGGCGGTGCTTTCCTCGGCGGTGTTGGACACCGCTGAGGTTGAGCTGCTGCAGGCCGATCTGGAGACCGGCGAGGCTGATCGGCACGTCGCGCATGCTGCGCAGCTGTGGCGTGCGCTTCGGCTCGACCGCCTCTATCGCGATGCCGGGCTGGGGCTGCAGACGACGGCCGAGCTGGGGTTGTTGTGGCGCTGTTCGGAGGAGGCGGCGTCCGCCCGGTTGTGGGAGGCGCAGCTGCTCGACCGGCTCGGCGCCCTCGCGGTGTTGCGCACCGGGCTGCTGACGATCGAGCAGGGGCGGGTCGTCGTCGACATCCTCGGCACGGTCGACGACGAGCTCGCGCTGTCGGTCTGGTCGCGGCTGGAGGCCCGGCTCGAGCAGGACGCCCGGTTCGGCGCGGTGCTCCCACCGGCCCGCGCGGCAGAGTTGCTGCGCCGTTGGCTGCTCGAGGCCGACGCTGCCGGTGTGGCCGAGCGCCGCAAGCAGGCCGAGGACGCCTGCGCCGACGTCGACCTCTGGAAGCGTGACGACGGACTGGTGGACATCGCGATCCGTGCGGTCACCGGACCCAACGCCCAGGCAGTGGGCCAGCGGATCCGCGAGCACGCCGAGCCGATCGGCCCGGGCGATCAGCGGCCCGCCGGGATGCGCTATCGCGACGCCGCGATCGATCTGCTTCTCGGCCGCACGACCTTGCCCTTCACCGCGGAGTCGGCAGAGGCAGCCGCGGAGCTGGGCATCGACCTGACCCGCTGCGGCCGGCCCGGGTGTGGTTGCGGTCAGGGGTCTTCGGTGCCATGCGGCGTCGACGTGCAGGTTCTCGTGCCGATCAGCAGCGCCCTGGGAACTTCGGACGTGCCGGCTGAGCTGGTCGGGCACGGGCCGATCGACGCAGACCTGCTCCAGCAGCTGCTGCTGTCCGCGCCCGTCCTGACGCGGGTATGGGTCGACGCCGAGACGGGTGTGCCGGTCGCGGTCGACGACCGTGCCTGGTCACCAACCCGCGATCCCGAGGCACTGCGCGCGGCTCTCCTCGAGATGGCTGGCGACGACCCGCCTCGCGACCTCGTGCCCGTCCATCCCGACGACCATCCACCACGTTCCGACCCTCCGACGACTGACCGCGGCCGCAACGGGCCGGCACCACCCGCCGAGGTCGTCCTCGATGACGCTGCCCTCGGCCGTCCCGAGCTGCTCAACTGTGCCCACCCGACCAACACGCCAGGGCCGTACGTCGTGCCGCGCCGTCTGCGGCGGCTTTTGCTCGTCCGCAGCCCGCGCTGTGAGTGGCCCGGCTGTGGTCGGCGGGCCACGAAGGTCGCTGGCACCCGCGGTTGCGACATCGACCATGACCTGGCCTGGCCGGAGGGTCCGACCTGCGGCTGCAACACCGGCCCCCTGTGCCGCCGGCACCACCGCATCAAGCAACTCGGCTGGATCAAACAGCGCCGCATCGGCGGTCACGTCCGCTGGACCAGCCCCCTCGGTCGTAGCTGGTTGTCCCGCGCCCAGCACCAGCCACCGCCGGCCCCGGTCCGACCGCTCGCGCCGCTTCCTCCAGCCGATCCGCTTGCCGGCCTCACCGACGCCCAGCTCGCCGAGGTGCTCTGGCACAACGACCCGAGCCATTCGATCTTCGACAGCGATGGCCGGCGGCCGACGCCCGACGACATCGAACCCCTCGACACCGACACCACCGGCGAGCGCTACCGATGGGGCGACCTCTGGACCCGCCTCGACGACCCCACCGCCTGGCACCCGTATCCGGACCTGAACACCGAGGGCTAACCGGCCTTACATGCTCCTGTCAGGCGTGCAACACGGCCTCGTGGTCGAGGTGGGTGGCCTGCTCCAGTTGGAACGTGGAGTGCTCTACATCGAAGTGACCTTGCAGGCAGTCATTGAGCCGGTCCAGGACTTGTGGCGCGGTGCCGTTCGTCCAGAGCACGTCCTCGATCACGACGTGAGCGGACAGCACCGGGACGCCGCTGGTGATGGTCCAGGCGTGCAGATCGTGGCAGGACACGACGCCCGGTGTGCCGAGGATGTGCTGTCGCACGTCGTCGAGGTCCACGCCCTTGGGCGTGGCTTCGAGCAACACATCCACCGCGTCCTTGAGAAGCCGAGCCGTCCTCGGGATGATGAGGACGGAGATCAGCAGCGAGGCGATGGGGTCCGCTCGGTCGAAGCCCGTCACCGCGATGACCGCAGCGGCCACAAGCACAGCGGCGGCACCGAGCAGGTCCGAGAGCACCTCCAGGTAGGCCCCGCGCACGTTCAGTGAGTCGGCCTGCCCACGCCGGAGCAACCACAGGCTGATGCCGTTACCAATGACTGCGACGGCACCAAAGATCGCCATGATCACGGGCTCAGGGCGTTCTGGGTGGAGCAGCCGCAGCACGCCCTCGATGAGCAAGAACGCGCCGAGGCCGAACAGCACGACAGCGTTCACGACGGCCGCGAGGATCTCGGCCCGCTGGTAACCGAACGACCGTTGCGCGGTGGCAGGCCGCGAGGCCCACACGATGGCCAGGAGGCTCAAGCCGATGCCAGCCGCATCGGCTGCCATGTGTCCGGCATCGGCCAGCAAGACCAGTGAGCGCCCGAGCAGCCCGCCGACGACCTCGGCCAGCAAGATCGTGACAGTGATGCCGAAGACCACAGTGAGCCGTCCGTGCTGGGCAGACGCGGCAGTGCCGCCGTGGTCGTGCGAGTGGCTGCCCATGGTCCGGTTCACATTACGGACGCCTACGTCGAGCGCGGCTAAGTACTCGTTAGTGCGCGGTGCTACGCGAAGTAGTCGGCACCGGGACCACGTCGGTTGTAGCGATAGGTGATGATGCCCCGCGTTGGGGTGATCGGCGGGTCGACGGCGTGTCTCGGGCACTGCGAGGTATCGGCCGGCCAGCCTGTGCCGTTCAACAGCACAAGATCACCCGGGTCGGTGTCCCACTCTTGGACGGCCTGGTCGGGCTCCTCCCATACACGAAATCGTGCGCGCCCGGCCAGCGTGATGATGGCGATGACGCCGCCGACGCCGGGAGGGTCACGGTGGGCCGTGATGAAGTGATGGCCAAAGTCCTTGTGGGATTTGCTCCACGCGACCTCGTTGAACAGCGGTGGCTGTGGGATGTCAGCCGGGAGCGACTGGGCAAGCCGTCGGCGGATGTTGATGCCCACGGCTTGTACCGACGGCGAGGTGGAGTCAAAGAAGTCGCCGCTCAGGCCGCCGGCTTGGCGTATACGGCCAACGTCGCTCTGTGCCATCCAACGATCTGGGGCAGCGTCCTCTAACTCGCGGAGGAGTTGGGCGTCTCCGAAGCGGGGAAGGCGAGCCCACCCGGCCCGCAACAGACTGCCCGCGGCTGTGCTCCAGACGCTGGCCGCCGTCATGCACGGACTATCCCAGAGCTAGCCGACGAGCTCAGCCGGCTAAGTGCGGCGCTGGTAACCGCCGGCTACGAACCTTCTCGACCTCTGACGCTGACGTGAAAGCCGCCCCGGTTTACTGAACCCATGAGCCGCGTCACCTGTCACATGTCCATCTCGCTCGACGGGTTCGTCGCCGGGCCCGAACAGTCGAGGGAGAACCCGCTCGGCATCGGCGGCATGAAGCTGCACGAGTGGCACTTCGACCCGATGCACGAGGCAGACCTCCCGGTCCGCGACAACCTGCTCGGGCCGAAGGGTGCCTACGTCATGGGTCGCAACATGTTCGGGCCCATCCGGGGTGAGTGGCACGGCGACTGGACCGGTTGGTGGGGGGAGGAGCCGCCGTACCACGCCCCGGTCTTCGTCCTGACCCACCACGAGCGGGAGCCCATCGAGATGAAGGGCGGCACGACGTTCCACTTCGTCACCGGGGGCTTCGAGGCCGCGCTGGCGAAGGCCAAGGAGGCCGCAGGGGACGGCGACGTCGACATCGCCGGGGGTGCGTCGACGGTCCGCCAGGCGCTGTCCGCCCGCGTCATCGATGAGCTGATGCTCGACATCGCCCCTGTCCTGCTCGGCAGCGGTGAGCGGATCTTTGACGGCGTGCCGGACCAGACGATGGAACCCGTCGAGGTCGTCCACTCGCCCTTCGCCACGCACATCCGCTACCGGATCACCCGCGGCTGACCGTGCTGGAGCTGCGGCCGTCGTGTGAGCGGTGCGACGTCGACCTGCCACCGGACTCGGCGGAGGCGCGGATCTGCACCTACGAGTGCACCTTCTGCGCGACGTGCGCGGACGCGATGAGCAGCTGTCCCAATTGCACCGGCAACCTGGTGCCGCGCCCGATCCGGCCCGCCGCGCTGCTCGAGCTGAACCCTGCGTCGACGCAGCGCGTGTTCAACCCTGCTCTGCTCAACCAGGACAACGCATAGGGTGCGGCTGTGACCCAGGACCTTGACGAGCTGACCACCGAGGAGCTGCGCCGCCGCGCGTTCGACAAGGCGCAGTCCGCCCACGACCTGCACTTCTTCTGGGACCTGGCCAAGCACCTGCGGGCCTCGCGGGCGCTCGCCGCGGAGGACGGTTCGGGCGGCGGTATCACCGGCAGCCTGGCCGAGCTGGTGGAGCTGGCGCGTGAGCTGATGGGCAAGGGCCTCGGTGACGACGAGCCGCTGGTCCGAGCCCGGTTCCTCGACTACCTGCGCGCCTGAGCGAGCAGTCCCTCCACTGTCAGCGTCCCGAGCCTGGACCCCTCGCCGTCGGTGACGGCGATGCGTTCGTCGCCGGTGGCAAGCAGTACGGCGAGGGCCTGGCCCAGGTCGGCATCGACCGGCAGGGTCGCCGCAACGGCACCGTCGTACGGCTCGAGCGCCGCGACGTCGATCGACGTTACCGACAGCCGCTTGACGGCGCGGTCGGCACCGACGAAGTCGGCGACGAAAGGAGTCGCGGGGGAGCCGAGCACGTTGGCCGGGGTGTCGTACTGCTCGAGGTGGCCGCCCTCGCGCAGCACCGCGATGCGGTCGCCGATCCGCACGGCCTCGTCGATGTCGTGGGTGACGAACACGACCGTGGTGCCGAGCTCGCGCTGGACCCGAAGGAACTCGGTCTGCAACCGCTCCCGCGCGATCGGGTCGACGGCGCTGAACGGCTCGTCCATGAGCAGCACGAGCGGGTCGGCGGCCAGCGCCCGCGCGACGCCTACCCGCTGGCGTTGCCCGCCGGACAGCTGGGACGGGTAGCGACCGGCATAGCGGGACGGGTCGAGTCCCACCAGATCGAGCAGCTCCTCCACCCGGCGTCGGGTGCGCGTCTTGTCCCAGCCGAGCAGGGTGGGCACGGTCGCGACGTTGGCGCGGACGGTCTGGTGGGGGAAGAGCCCGACCTGCTGGATGACGTAGCCGACGCGGCGACGCAGCTGCACCGGCGAGGTGAGCGCGACGTCCTCGCCGTCGAGGAGCACCCGGCCGGAGGTCGGCTCGATGAGCCGGTTGATCATCTTCATCGTCGTCGTCTTCCCGCAGCCGGACGGACCGACGAGGACGGCCAGCTCGCCCGGCAGGACGTCCAGCGACAGCTCGTGGACGGCGGTCGTGCCGTCGTCGTACTGCTTGCTGACGCCCTCGAGCCGGATCCTCGGCTCGTCGGTAGCGTGCACGCGTGCCCCTCCCGCTGGCGGTCGACGAGGCGCCCAACCCCTGGCTGAGCTGGAGCTACCTGCACGACAACGCGGATGCCATCCTTGCCGCCACCCGCCAGCACGTCACCTTGACGGTCGTCAGCGTCGGTCTCGGGCTGCTCCTCGCTGTCCCGCTGGCGCTGCTGGCCCGACGGTCGCCGAGGCTCGAGGCGGTCATCCTCGGGCTCGCCGGCGTGATCTACACGATCCCGTCGCTCGCGCTGTTCGCCGTCCTCGCGCCCATCACCGGGCTGACGGAGAAGACGGTCGTGATCGGGCTGACGGCGTACACACTCCTCGTCCTGGTGCGCAACGTCCTCACCGGCCTGCAGGGCGTGCCGGAGGAGGTCGTGGAGGCCGCAAGGGGCATGGGTCTCGGCCCGGTGCGTCTCCTGGTCAGCGTCCAGCTGCCGCTGGCGGTCCCAGCCATCCTCGCCGGGGTGCGCGTCGCCACCGTCTCGACGATCGCGCTCGTCACGGTGGGTGCCGTCGTGAGCAACGGCGGCCTTGGCCAGCTGATCTTCGAGGGCTTCAACAACAACTTCTACCGGGCGGAGATCCTCACCGCGACGTTGCTGTGCGTCCTGCTCGCGGCAATTGCGGATGGCCTGTTGCTCGCCGTCGAGTGGGCGCTGACGCCGTGGACAAGGCGATGAGTACGGCGGGGGACACGGTCACCTGGCTGACCGACTCGGCGCACTGGCAGGGCCCCGACGGGGTGCCGCACCGGCTCGCCGAGCACCTCGCCATCTCCGGGCTGTCCGTCGCGGTCGCCTGCCTCATCGCGCTGCCGATCGCCGTCGCGCTCGGTCACATCGGCCGGGGCGGGTCGCTGGCCGTCAACGTCTCCAACGCGTCCCGTGCGGTCCCGACCTTCGGCTTGCTGATCTTGTTCGCCGTGACCCCGATCGGCTTCGGCAACCGCGCCGCCGTCGTGGCGCTGACGCTGTTCGCGATCCCGCCACTGCTGACCAACACCTACGTCGGGGTCCGCGATGTCGACCGGGAGGTCCGCGAGGCGGCTCGAGGAATGGGCATGACCGGGCTCCAGCTCCTGCGCCGGGTGGAGCTGCCGCTCGCCCTGCCGCTCATCGCCGCCGGCCTGCGGACGGCCGCCGTGCAGGTGGTCGCCACGGCGACGCTCGCTGCGTACGTCGGGGGCGGCGGTCTGGGCCGCTTCATCGCCGACGGGTTCGGCCAGGCGGACCCGGCGATGACCACGGCAGGGGGTGTCCTCGTCGCGGCCCTGGCCCTGCTGGTGGAGCTCTCCCTCGGCGCGCTGCAACGCCGGCTGACGCCCGGCCCGCGCCGCCGTCGCGTTCTCCCGGGGCTGGATCCCAGTCTCGCCGTGCCTCCTGCATAGGATCGTCCTCAGCGGGTGATCCCGCCGGACACGCGGCCCGCGGGCCGGGACACAGGAGGCGGCGCACATGCGCTCACGTCGAACCCCCACTCAGCTCCTCGCGGTCGTCGCGGCGGCGGTCGTCCTCGCCGGCTGCGGCGGCTCCTCGGCGACCTCGACCGGCGCCGGCACGCTCGACAAGGAGAAGTCGTCCGCCGGTGACGAGCTGGTCGTGCTCGCCGACGACCTGCACCTGCAGACCGTCGACAACGTGATCCCTGTCGTCAACGCCAAGGTCGACAGCCCGCCGCTCGAGCAGGCGCTCAACGCGGTGAGCAACGTCCTGACGACCGACGACCTGCTCGCCATGAACAAGTCGGCGGACATCGAGCGCAAGAGCCCGGCCGCCGTCGCCAAGGCCTACGTCGATGAGAAGAAGCTCGCCGCCGGCGTCACGGGTGGGTCCGGCAAGGTCGTCGTCGGTGGGGCCAACTTCAACGAGAGCCAGATCCTGGCCAACATCTACGCCGAGGTCCTCAAGGCAGCCGGGTTCGACGCGTCGGTGAAGCCGGTCACCAACCGCGAGGTCTACGAGCCGGCACTGGAGCGCGGCGAGATCACCGCCTTCGCGGAGTACGCCGGCACGCTCACCGAGTTCCTGAACAAGAAGGCCAACGGGCCGAACGCGACCGCGCTCGCCAGCGGCGACCTCGCCGCGACCGTCAGCGCGCTGCGCGGCCTCGCGGAGAAGAAGGGCCTCAAGGTCCTCGAGCCGTCCCAGGCCGCCGACCAGAACGCCTTCGCCGTGACGAAGAACTTCGCCGAGGACAACGACCTGCACACCCTGTCGGACCTGAAGAACTACAAGGGCAAGCTGGTCCTGGGTGGCCCGCCGGAGTGCCCGAAGCGGCCGTTCTGCCAGCTGGGCCTGGAGGAGAAGTACGGGCTGAAGTTCACCGGCTTCCAGTCGCTCGACGCCGGTGGTCCGCTGGTCAAGGCCGCCCTCAAGTCGGGCAAGGTGCAGATCGGTCTGGTCTTCTCGACGGACAGCTCGCTCAGCCCGCTCAGCTGACGAGCTCGCCCGCCTCCACCGGCAGATCGAGCACGTTGCCGGGCGGCGCCAGCGGGCAGGCCCACCGCGGGTCGTGCGCGCACGACGGCGCGTAGAGGAAGTTCAGGTCGACCACGAGCTTGCCGTCGTGCTCGCCGAGGTCAGCGCCCTTCGCGGTGTCGAGCAGGTAGCGGCCGCCGCCGTAGGTCCGCGGGCTGGTGTCCTTCACCGGCACCCACCAGCCTTGCGCGTACTGCCGCAGCTGCCACACGTCGAGCGCCCCCCACGGTGTCGGCAGGACCCCGATGCGGTCGAAGACGACCGTCCCGTCGGTGCCTGTCTCGACGCGCAGCTCCGCCGTGTCCGCCGGCTCGAGGGCCACCTCGGCGCGCCACTTCTCGTCATACGGCGCGACGGTGAGCGGACCCGGCCCGGGCGACTGCGGGTGCGTGGCGAACAGCTCGTCCCGTGTTTGACGCCACCTCTTGTGCGCGTGCGCCGGATCGGGGTCGGCGCGGACCGCGGCGTACAGATCGGCGACCCGCCGGCGCCAGTCGAGCAGCTCGAGTGCCTGGCTCATCGGTCGATGTCTCCCGTGACCAGGAACATCGACGCGATCACCGTCACCAGGTCGCTGACGCGGGTCCCCGGCAAGACCGTCACCAGCGCGGACACGTTGTTGAACGACGCCGTGCGCATGGCCAGCCGCCACGGCGTGGTCTGGCCGCGCGACACGAGGAAGTAGCCCATCGCACCGAGCGGGTTCTCCGTCCACACGTAGGTGTGCCCCTCCGGCGCCCGAACCGTCTTCGGCAGCTTGACGTTCACCGGACCCGGCGGCAGCCGGTCCAGGCACTGCTCGGCCAGGTCGAGCGAGACGTGCACCTGGTCGAGAAGGCACTGGAACCGCGCATGGCAGTCGCCGCCGGAACCGAGCACCACTCGCACGTCGAGGTCGCCGTACGCGAGGTAGGGGTCGTCGCGGCGCAGGTCCAGGTCGAAGCCGGATGCCCGCGCGACGGGCCCGGTGACGCCGTACGACGACACATCGTCGAGATGCAGTACGCCGACGCCCCGCGTCCGCGAGGCGAACACGTCGTCCGACCTCACCAGCGGGTCGAGCTCCACGGTCACCAGCCGGCGTACCTCTGCAAGAGCCGTGGCGCAGCTCTCCCGCCAGCCGTCGGGGACGTCGGCCTCCAGGCCGCCGACCCGGTTGAACATGAAGTGCACCCGGCCGCCCGTCGCCTCCTCCATGACGTGCTGGAGCACCTCGCGACCGTGGAAGCCGGCCTCGGCGGCCGAGGCCGCGCCGACCTCCAGCGCGATGCCGCCCAGGAACATCAGGTGGTTGAGCACCCGGTTGAGCTCGGCCAGCAAGGTCCGCAGCCAGGTCGCCCGCGACGGGACCTCCATGCCGAGCATGCGCTCGACAGCGAGCACGACCCCGAGCTCGCTGGCGAACGACGAGAGCCAGTCGTGCCGGCTGGCGAGCATGACGATCTGGCGGTAGTCGCGGACCTCGAACAGCTTCTCCGCGCCTCGGTGCATGAACCCGACGACCGGTTCCGCCGTGAGGATGCGGTCCTCGTCGAGCGTGAGTGCGAGCTTGAGCCCGCCGTGCGCGGTGGGGTGCTGTGGCGCGATGTCCAGGACGACATCGGCAGTGCCTTCCGCGGCCGCCCCGAGGGAGAACGTGCGCGCGGTCAACGCCGCGGTTCCCAGCGGAACCGGCGGACGGCGACGACGGCGGCGACCGTCGCCCAGGCCGCCATGACCGCGATGTGGTTCCAGCCGAAGCCGTGCGTGATGCCGTGCGGACCACGCGGGTCGAAGGCAGCGAACGTCGCCAGGTTGAAGTGCCGCACCGGGAAGTAGCCGGCGATCTGGGACACGGTCGAGTCCGGCTCCAGTGGGAAGAAGCTCCCGGACAGGAACAGCAGCGGGAAGAACACGGCGTTGACGACGGCGGGCGCCGCGTCGGCGTTCGGCACAAACGTCGAGACCATGACCCCGAGCGAGCTGAAGGTGATCGCGCCGGTGGCGAGGGCGACGGCGAGCGCGAGGAAGTGCCCCGGGAAGGTGACGCCGTAGGCAAGCATTCCGAGCGCCGTCGTCAGGGCGGTGATGAGCGCGGCCACGATGGCGCTGTTGAGCAGCACACCGCCCAGCACCGCCCACGCCGGCAGCGGCGTCGTGCGAGCCCGCTTGAGGACGCCGCTCTGCCGACGTAGCGACAGCGTGATGGCCAGCTGCGTGTAGGTCGCGGACATGATGCCGAAGGCGATGATGGCCGGGATGAAGTACTGGTTGTAGTCGAGGCCGCCGAGGAAGCCGACGGTGGCGCCGTTGTTCAGCGACGCGAAGATGACCAGGAAGATAAGCGGGAACGCGAAGGTGAAGAAGGCGCTGGCCGGGTTGCGCCAGTAGCTCTTCTGCTCGTACCGCAGCTGCCACAGCAGGAGCCTCACGACGGCTCCCTCGTCAGGTCGAGGTAGACGTCCTCGAGCGACGCCCGTTCGACGGTGAGCCGTTCCAGGCGAAGGCCCTTCTCGAGCGCCCAGCCGGTCAGGGCGTGCAGCGACCGTGTCGGGTCGGTCGTGCGCACGACGACCTCATCCCCGTCGTACGACGTGGTGTCTTCGGGAAGCGTCGGCAACCCGGCAGTGCTCGCCTCCGCCAGGGAGAAGCGAACCTGGACGGGTGCGTCGCTTCGCCCGCCGAGCTCGTGGGGCGGCCCCTCCGCGAGCACGCGGCCCGCACCGATGACGCAGACGCGGTCGGCGAGCGCCTCGGCCTCGTCGAGGTAGTGCGTCGTGAGGACGATCGTGGTGCCTTCGTCGCGCAGGCCGCGGATGACGTCCCAGGCGCCGCGCCGCGCGCTCGGGTCGAAGCCGGTCGTCGGCTCGTCGAGAAACAGCAGCCGGGGGCGACCGATGATGCCGAGTCCGAGGTCGAGCCGACGCTGCTGGCCGCCCGACAGCGTGTGGATCCGCGCGTCGCGCTTCTCGGTGAGGCCGACCGTCTCGAGGACGTCGTCGACATCGCGGGGCGACGGGTAGTAGCCCGCGTTACGGCCGAGGGCTTCGCGCACCGTCAGGTAGGGCTCGACCGCGATCTCCTGCAGGACGATCCCCACTTCGCGGCGGAGCGCCCTCGACGTCTGCTTGTCGTGCGGCTTCAGGCCGAGCACCGACACGGAGCCGCGGGTCGGCGAGCGGAAGCCCTCGCAGACCTCGAGAGTGCTCGTCTTGCCCGCACCGTTCGGGCCGAGCAAGCCGAACACCTCGCCCTCGCGCACCTCGAACGACAGCCCGCGCACGGCCTCGACGGGCGGTCGGCCGCGCGGGGTGTAGGTGACGTGCAGGTCCTCGACCTGGATCGTGCTCACGGGTGCGAGTCTGTCAGCGGGTCGTCGATGCCCACCGCCTGCACCAGCCAGCCGAACGCGCCCAGGCCCCGCGGGTCGAGCAGCTCGGCCGCCTCGCCGGCCTGCTGGAGGAGAGCGAGGTAGCCACGCGGATCGTCGTCGGCCATCGCGCGGTCGGGCTTCGCGGCTGACACGCCCAACCGGAGCAGCGCGTCGCGCTGCGACATCATCTGCGCCCCGGTCGCTGCGGCACACGAGTCGAGCGCGACGTGCGCGGTCAGGTCGCAGGACCCGTCCGGCACCGGCGCCACCTGACGTCCGTCCCGGAACCCGGTCAACGAGCTACGACGGTTCTGCCGCGTGTGCCCGTAGTCGACCGCGACGGCCAAGCCGCGTCGCATCCGACCGACCGCCCACCGCCAGCTCTCGTCGCGGGCCAGCCCCACCTCGACCCGTCGAGCCGCCGGCCACCACTGCTCGGTCCACGCCAGCAGCTCAGGGGTGGCGACGTCGCCCAGCTGCTCCGCACCCTCCGCGTCGACCTCGACCACCCGGTCGTCGAACAGCACGTCGAGGGGCACGTTGTCGAGCCACTCGTTGGCGAAGAGCAGTCCCTCGACATCCCTCGGCCAGGGATCGCCGACCTCGAGCCCGATCAGCTGCCACCGCTCCGGCACGTCGGGCAGGCCCGCGATCAGCTCGCCGCCACCCGTGCCGACGTCGACCACGTCGAACGGGTCCGGGTGCCCGAGGGCGTCGTCCACCAGGCCGGCCAGCCGTCGTACTGCCGTCGCGAACAGCGGACCGGACGTGACCGACGTACGGAAGTGGGCACCCGGTCGTTCCCGCACGTAGAAGCCGTCCGGGGCGTAGAGCGCGTCCTGCATCGCCTCTCGCCACGGCCGGAAGGTCACGGGGTGAAGCATGCCGCCCGACGCGTGGGCGACGCCTGCGGGTGATCCCCGCCACACGGGGACGGCGCGGGCAGGTCGGAGCGTTACCGTGGTGAAGCACTCGTCCGGTACCCGCGAGGACTGGAACGGCCCATGAACCCAGCACGACCCCATGACGCCCGCCTGTCGGTCGGTGTCGTCGGCACGGGCCGAGTCGGTGCCGTGCTCGGGGCGGCGCTCGCCCGGGTGGGTCACCAGGTCATCGCCTTGTCGGCGGTCTCCGAGTCTTCGGTACGCCGGGCTGACGCGCTGCTGCCGGGCGTGCCGGTGGTTGCCGCCGACCAGGTGCCGCGCGACGCCGACCTCGTCCTGCTCACCGTCCCGGACGACGCGCTCGCCGACCTCGTCTCCGGCCTCGCGCACACGGGCGCGATCCGCGCCGGCCAGCTCGTCGCGCACACGAGCGGGCTGCACGGCCTCGCGGTCCTCGAGCCGGCGACCCGACGCGGCGCGCTGCCGATGGCGCTGCACCCCGTGCTGCCCTTCACCGGCACCGAGGTCGACCTCGCCCGGCTGACCGGGGCGTCGTTCGGGGTCACGTCGCCCGACCCGCTGCGCCCCATCGCGGAGTCGCTCGTCGTCGAGATGGGCGGCGAGCCGGTGTGGTTGCCCGACGAGATGCGCCCGCTCTGGCACGCCGCGCTCGCGCACGGCTCCAACCACCTGGTGACGCTCGTCGCGAGTGCTGCTGACCTGCTGCGGCAGGCCGGTGTCGAAGAGCCGGGTCGCGTGCTCGCTCCGCTGCTCGGTGCGGCCCTGGACGGCTCGCTCCGGGCCGGCGATGCGGTGCTCACCGGCCCGGTGTCGCGCGGTGACGCCGGCACCGTCCGCGCGCACCTCGACGTGCTGGCGAAGGTCGCCCCCGAGGTGCTGCCGGCCTACGTCGCGATGGCCCGTCTCACGGCCGACCGGGCGCTCGCCGCCGGCCGGCTCGACCCGCATGCCGCCGGCGCGCTGCTCGAGGTCCTGGGCTCGGTGCCGCGATGAAGGTCGTGTCCACGCGGGCCGAGCTGGCCGCGGCGCGTCGTGAGCTGCCCGGCCGGGTCGCCGTCGTCATGACCATGGGTGCCCTTCACGACGGGCACGTCGAGCTCATCAAGCGGGCGCGGGCCGAGGCCGACAGCGTCGTCGTCACCATCTTCCTCAACCCGCTGCAGTTCGCCGCCGGCGAGGACCTCGACCGCTACCCGCGCCGGCTCGACGTCGACGTGCCGCTCTGCGAGGGTGCCGGCGCCGACGTGGTGTTCACACCGCTCCCGTCCGAGGTCTACCCCAGCGAACCTGTCGTCCGCGTCAGCGCCGGCGCGATCGGCGACGTGTTCGAAGGGGCCAGCCGGCCGGGCCACTTCGACGGGGTTGTCACCGTCGTACTCAAGCTCCTGCACCTCACCGCTCCCGACGTCGCCTACTTCGGGCAGAAGGACGCGCAACAGCTGGCTTGCATCCGGCGGATGGTGCGTGACCTGGACGTACCGGTCGAGATCGTCGCGGTGCCGACGGTGCGTGACGCCGATGGGCTCGCCCTGTCGAGCCGCAACGAGTACCTCACGCCCGAGCAGCGCGCGCACGCGCTCGTCCTGTCCCGCGCCCTCGCCACCCGTGACGTGGCGACGGGGCGCGCCATGGTCGATGCCGAGCCAGGCGTCGAGCTCGACTACTTCGAACGGGTCGACAGTGACACGTTCAACACGACACCCGACGGCGACCTGCTCGTTGTTGCTGCCAGGGTGGGCACAACCCGACTGATCGACAACCTTCTCCTCGAGGAAGCGGCCGTCTGATGTTCCGCACCATGCTCAAGTCCAAGATCCACCGCGCGACGGTGACGCAGGCCGACCTCAACTACGTCGGCTCCGTCACGGTCGACCAGGAGCTGATGGACGCCGCCGACCTGCTCGCCGGCGAGAAGGTCGCCATCGTCGACGTCACCAACGGTGCGCGGCTCGAGACCTATGTCATCCCTGGTCCGCGCGGCTCCGGCGTCATCGGCATCAACGGCGCGGCTGCCCGGCTCGTGCACCCCGGCGACCTGGTGATCCTCATCGCCTACGGCGTGATGGAGGACGCGGAGGCGCGGGAGTACGTGCCGCGCGTGGTCTTCGTCGACAGCGAGAACCGCGTCGTCGGGACCGGCTCCGACCCCGCCGAGGCGCTGCCCCAGTCAGGACTGCTGCGCGGTGACACGGTCCACCCGGCCGGCTCCCACGACGACGACCCGTACCTGGTCTGGTAGCCACTCCCCATGAGCGCGCGGCGCCTCCTGGCGCCTCCCCCCGGCTGGACCGTCGAGACCGACATCGTCGTCGTCGGCTCCGGTGTCGCCGGGTTGACTGCGGCACTGCACGCGACGCGGGCCGGCCGGGTTCTCCTCGTCACGAAGGTGCTCGTCGACGCGGGCTCGACGCGCTGGGCACAGGGCGGCGTCGCTGCGGCGCTCGGCGCGGACGACAGCCCGGAGGAGCACGAGAAGGACACCCTCGAGGCGGGCGTGGGCCTGTGTGACGTCGATGCCGTCCGCGTCCTGTGCGAGGAGGGACCAGCGCGGCTGCGCGAGCTCATCGCGCTCGGGGCGGCGTTCGACCGGGACCCCAGCGGCGAGCTGGCGCTGACGCGGGAGGGCGGCCATCACCGCAACCGCATCGTGCACGCGGGTGGCGACGCAACCGGTGCCGAGGTGTCGCGTGCACTCGTCGCTGCCGTGCGCGCGCATCCGGGCATCGAGCTGATCGAGCACGCCCTTGTCCTCGACATCCTGCAGACCGCCGACGGCCGCGCGGCCGGCATCACGCTGCACGTGCTCGGCGAGGGCACTCAGGACGGCGTCGGCGCGATCCGGGCTCGGGCTGTCGTGCTCGCGACCGGTGGGATGGGCCAGGTGTTCAGCAGTACGACGAACCCGCCGGTCTCGACAGGTGACGGGGTGGCCCTCGCGCTGCGCGCGGGAGCGGCCGTGACCGACCTGGAGTTCGTGCAGTTCCATCCCACCGCTCTCTACCTCGGTGCCGACTCCATCGGGCAGCAGCCGCTCATCAGCGAGGCGATGCGCGGCGAGGGTGCCTTCCTCGTCGACGCCAACGGTGCGCGCGTCATCACGACCGCCGACCACCCGCTGGCCGACCTGGCTCCGCGCGACATCGTCGCGAAGGCGATTCACCGGCGGATGCTCGAGACCGGCACCGACCACGTCTTCCTCGACGCGCGCGGTCTGGGTGAGGCCCTGTTGCTGCAGCGGTTCCCGACGATCGTGTCCCGCTGCCGGGCCGCGGGCATCGACCCGGTCACGGAGCTCATCCCGGTCGCGCCGGCGGCGCACTACGCGAGTGGCGGCGTGCGCACCGACCTCGACGGCTGCACATCGGTGCCCGGCCTGTATGCCTGCGGGGAGGTTGCGTGCACCGGCGTGCACGGTGCCAACCGCTTGGCGTCCAACAGCCTGCTCGAGGGGCTCGTCTTCGCGGGCCGCATCGGTCTTCACCTCGAGGCGCATCTCGCCCCTCAGGGGGAGCCGGTCACCAACGCCACCGAGCCGGTGCTGCTCGACCCGGCTGTCCGCACCGAGCTCGCCCGCGCGATGACCGAGGGCGCCGGAGTCGTGCGCAGCGCCGAGTCGCTCGCGTCGACCGCGAAGACGCTCGAGGCGCTCGAGGGACGCGTCTCGACCGCGCCAGAGCCGGCTGCGTGGGAGGCGACGGACCTGCACGCCGTCGCCTCGGCTCTGGTGGCCGCTGCCTCGCTCCGCGAGGAGACGCGCGGCGCCCACTGGCGCGAGGACTTCCCGGAGTCGTCGGACGCCTGGCGTGGCCATCTCGTCACGACGCTGGCCGGCACGACCTTCGAGCCGAGCGCCTGATGGCCGTTTCGCCGGAGACCCTGGCGGCGTTGGCCGACGCCGACCTCGACGCGGACTATGTGACGTCGGTCGCGACCGCCGCGATCGAGGAGGACCTCGCCGGCGGGGTCGACGTCACCAGCGTGGCGACGGTGCCGGCCGACCTCATCGGCACTGCGGCCTTCACTGCTCGCGCCGCCGGGATCGTCGCCGGCATCCCGGTCGCGATGGTGGTGCTCGACGTCGTGGGATCGGTCGAGCACCTGTCCCGCGCCACCGATGGCTCGACGGTGGCCAAGGGCGTCACGGTCCTCGAGGTGCGTGGCGCCGTACGGGACCTGCTCACCGCAGAGCGCAGCGCGTTGAACCTGCTCTGCCACCTGTCCGGAGTGGCGACGCTGACCCGGCGATGGGTCGACGCGGTCAGCGGCACCGACGCGCACATCCGCGACACCCGCAAGACGACGCCTGGGCTTCGGCTGCTCGAGAAGTACGCCGTGCGGTGCGGCGGAGGCGTCAACCACCGCATGTCGCTGTCCGACGCTGCCCTGGTCAAGGACAACCACGTCGTCGCCGCCGGCGGGGTGGCCGCCGCCTTCGACGCCGTACGACGCGAGTTTCCCGACCTCGAGGTCGAGGTCGAGTGCGACACGGTCGCGCAGGTGCGCGAGGTCGTTGCCGCTGGTGCCGACCTCGTGCTGCTCGACAACATGACCGTGGACGACATGCGGGCGGCGGTCGAGATCTGCCGCGCCGCCGGTGTCATGACGGAGGCGTCGGGCGGGTTGCGGATCGACAACGCCCGCGCCGTCGCCGACACCGGGGTCGACTTCCTCTCCATCGGCGCGCTGACCCACTCCGCGCCCGTGCTGGATCTCGGCGTCGACCTGCTGCTTCCTCCCTCCAGCAGGGAGACCTGACGTGCTGCTCACCGTCGACGTCGGCAACACCAACACCGTGCTCGGGCTGTTCGACGGGGACGAGCTCTTCGAGAGCTACCGCGTCAAGACCGATGCCCGGGTCACGGCGGATGAGCTGGCCCTGCTGTTCCGCGGGCTGCTCGCCGGTCACCCGGCGCCGGACGGCGTGGCTGTCAGCTCGACCGTGCCGGCCGTGCTGCACGAGCTGCGCATCATGTTCGAGCGCTACTTCACCGACGTGCCGACGGTGATCGTCGGTCCTGGCCTGAAGACCGGCGTGCCGATCCTGACCGACAACCCGCGAGAAGTCGGGCCCGACCGCGTCGTCAACACCCTCGCCGCGCACACGCTCTACGGCGGGCCGTGCGTTGTCGTCGACTTCGGCACGTCGACCAACTTCGACGTCGTCTCCGAGAAGGGCGAGTTCCTCGGCGGGGCGCTGGCGCCCGGTATCGAGATCTCGGTCGATGCCCTCGCTGCCCGGGCGGCCCGGTTGTTCAAGGTGGAGCTGAAGGAGCCGCGCTCCGTCATCGGGAAGACGACCAACGAGGCACTGCAGAGCGGGCTGCTCTACGGGTTCGCCGGTCAGGTTGATGGCATGGTGCGGCGCATCGCCCGCGAGCTCGACGACGATCCCGTCGTCATCGCCACCGGCGGCCTGTCACCGCTGATGATCAGCGTCTGCGAGACCCTCGACCACCACGAGCCGGACCTGACTCTCATCGGCCTCCGCCTCGTCTTCGAGAAGAACCTCCCCTAGAGCCCGTCACCCGGCGGCGGCTGCCCCCGCCACCCCCTTCCGCACACATCGTGATCGTCTTGTCGGCTCGGCGCCGCTGGTGCCCCCTTCTACGGTCCAAGAGTGGATCGCGATGTGTGCGAACGGTGGAGGTGGGAGGAACAAAGGCGGGGCGGGGGCTGCGGCGGTTAGAGCCTCCTGGCGCGCCAGGCGTCGCAGACGTGGGGGAGCGCGAACTCGTCGGTGGGCGGCAGCGCGATCACTCGGGAGACCAGGGCCTCGCGCTCGTCCTCGGGCATGAGGATGAAGCCGCTGGTCGAGCGGAGCTGGGTGGCCAGCAGCTCGCGGTCCATCGGCTGCTGGTGCGGCACCTGCCGCGCCTCGAGCTGGGACAGGCCGAAGGCGGACCCGTCGAAGGGCGTGGTGCCCACCTTCAGGGACAGGGACAGCCGCGCCTCCGTCCCGCACAGGTCACACAGCGACGAGACCCAGTCGACGCGGTCGTCGTACAGGTTCCACAGCAGGCCGAGCCGCCCACCGGGCCGCAGGACGCGGACCATCTCCGGCAGCGCGCGCGCCGCGTCGAACCAGTGGAAGGCCTGCCCGACCACGATCGCGTCGACCGAGGCATCGGGCAGCGGGATCTCCTCGGCCGTGCCGGCATGGGACTCCGCCGGGATCAGCGCGCGCATCGCCTCGTCCGGCTCGACCGCCACCGCGTCCACGCCGAGGTCGAGGACGACGCGGGTGAGCTTGCCGGTCCCTGCGCCGAGGTCGAGCACCCGGCGGGCATCGCCGATCGCCCACCGCACAGCCTCCGCGGGGTACGACGGCCGGGCCGCGTCGTACTCGGCTGCGGCGGAACCGAACGACAACGCGCGACGTGGGTCCATGGGTCCGACGCTAGCCTCGTCGACGTGTCCACCGACGAGCCGATCGACGACCTGCCCGAGCAGGTGCGGGTCCGTCGCGGCAAGTACGACCGGCTCATCGCGGCGGGCACCCCGCCGTACCCGCTCGGCTACCCGCGGACGGCGACCCTCGCGGAGGTCCGCGAGCGCTTCGGAGACCTCGAGGCCGACACCGCCAGCGGCGAGACCGTCTCCGTCGCTGGTCGCGTCGTGCTCTACCGGGCCGGCGGCAAGCTCTGCTTCGCCACCCTGCAGCAGGGTGACGCGCAGCTGCAGGTGATGGTGAGCCTGGCGGGCGTCGGGGAGGAACGCCTCGCGGCCTGGAAGACCGACGTGGATCTCGGCGACCACGTCGGCGTCACCGGCGAGGTCATCAGCAGCCGGCGCGGCGAGCTGAGCATCCTGGCGTCCGACTGGCAGCTCACCAGCAAGGCGCTGCGGCCGCTGCCCGACAAGCACAAGGGCCTGACCGACCCCGAGGCCCGGGTCCGCCAGCGCTACGTCGACCTGATCGTCAACGCCGACAGCCGGCGCATGGTGCGCGAACGCGCAGCCGTCGTGCGCTCGTTGCGGGACACGCTGCACCGCCGGGGCTACGTCGAGCTCGAGACGCCGACCATGCACCCGGTGCAGGGCGGCGCGGCGGCCCGGCGGTTCCCGACCCACGTCAACGCACTCGACCTCGACGTCACGTTGCGCATCGAGCTGGAGCTCTACCTCAAGCGGGCCGTGGTCGGCGGCATCGATCGCGTCTACGAGATCGGTCGCATCTTCCGCAACGAGGGCATCGACGCGACGCACTTCCCCGAGTTCACGATGCTGGAGGCCTACGAGGCGTACGGCGACTACGACACGATGGCGGAGCTGACCAGGTCGCTCGTCCTCGATGCCGCCCACGCCGTCGGTCGGACCGTGGTCCCCGACGGCAACGGCGGTGAGATCGACCTCGAGGCGGACTGGCGGCACGCCACCGTCCACGACCTGGTCAGCGAGGCAGTCGGCGAGACCATCGATCCCGGTACGCCGGTCGAGCGGCTGATCGAGCTGGCCGCGAAGCATGACGTCGCGCTGCAACCGGGGTGGGATGCCGGCGAGGTCGTGCTCGAGCTGCTCGAGAAGCTCGTCGAGCACACGTTGCTGCAGCCGACGTTCGTCCGCGACTACCCGGTCAGCGTCCGCCCGCTCGCCCGCAACCACCGGGACGACCCACGCCTCGTCGAGGCCTGGGACCTCATCATCGCCGGCGTCGAGCTGGCGCCGGCCTACAGCGAGCTCGTCGATCCCGTCGAGCAGCGCCGCCGGCTGACGGAGCAGTCGCTCAAGGCCGCCGGCGGCGACCCGAACGCGATGCAGCTCGACGAGGACTTCCTGCGGGCGCTCGAGCACGGGGCACCGCCGATGGGCGGCATGGGGCTCGGCGTCGACCGGCTGGTCATGCTGCTCACCGGCCTCCCCATCCGGGAGACGATTCTTTTCCCGCTCGTCCGCCCGGAGCAATAAACGCCGGCAATTACCGGCCGACAATTCCCGGTGTATTTGCCTTTTGCCGCCGGTGCAGTGTTCGCTGTGTTTTACGGCACGCAATTGCGGGCGCATTTCCGGGAGGACAAAGCACATGGCACAGCGCGTACAGGTGATCCTCGTCTGCGACCTGCACGACGGCGAGGTCGAGGGAACCGAGACGATCGCCTTCGGCCTGGACGGCTCGGCGTACGAGATCGACGTCTGCGACACGCACGCGAAAGAGCTGCGAGACGCCTACGCGCCCTTCGTCGGTGCTGCACGGCGGGCCGGCCGCGCCGGTGGCGGTGGCCAGCGCCGCAGTCGAGGGTCGCGATCCGGGGGCGCCGGCAACGAGGTCGCGCAGATCCGGGAGTGGGCCCGCAGCAACGGTCACCAGGTCAGCGAACGGGGCCGGATCTCGGCCACCGTGAGGGCCGCGTACGACGCCGCGCACTAGCGCGCGGACGGTCGTTCGCTTGCGGCGAACACAACCGGGGAACGCCTGGCGACGAAGGGCAGTTGCAACCAGAACAGCGGTCTGGGCGTCTCACCCGTACGGGGTGGCCGGCCAGGTCTAGTGTGCAAACAGACGGGGAGCACCTGTTGCCCCTCGTCCCGTGAGGAGCGGCAGCATGTTCGAGCGCTTTACCGACCGAGCCCGTCGGGTGGTCGTCCTGGCCCAGGAAGAGGCCAGGATGCTCAACCACAACTACATCGGCACCGAGCACATCCTGCTCGGGCTGATCCACGAGGGCGAAGGCGTCGCTGCCAAGGCGCTCGAGTCCCTCGGCATCTCGCTCGAGGGTGTCCGCAACCAGGTCGAGGAGATCATCGGCCAGGGCCAGCAGGCACCGTCGGGTCACATTCCCTTCACGCCCCGCGCCAAGAAGGTCCTCGAGCTCTCGCTGCGCGAGGCGCTTCAGCTGGGCCACAACTACATCGGCACCGAGCACATCCTGCTCGGCCTGATCCGCGAGGGCGAGGGCGTCGCTGCGCAGGTGCTCGTCAAGCTCGGCGCCGACCTCAACCGCGTGCGCCAGCAGGTCATCCAGCTGCTGTCCGGCTACCAGGGCAAGGAGTCCAGCCCGTCCGGTGGACCCGCCGAGGGCACGCCGTCGACGTCGCTGGTGCTCGACCAGTTCGGCCGCAACCTCACGCAGGCGGCGCGCGAGTCCAAGCTCGACCCGGTGATCGGGCGCGAGAAGGAGATCGAGCGGGTCATGCAGGTGCTGTCCCGCCGCACCAAGAACAACCCCGTCCTCATCGGCGAGCCCGGTGTCGGCAAGACCGCCGTCGTCGAGGGTCTCGCGCAGGCCATCGTCAAGGGCGAGGTCCCGGAGACGCTCAAGGACAAGCAGCTCTACACCCTCGACCTCGGCGCGCTCGTCGCCGGTAGCCGCTACCGCGGTGACTTCGAGGAGCGGCTCAAGAAGGTCCTCAAGGAGATCCGCACCCGCGGCGACATCATCCTGTTCATCGACGAGCTGCACACCCTCGTCGGCGCGGGTGCCGCCGAGGGCGCGATCGACGCCGCGTCGATCCTCAAGCCGATGCTCGCCCGCGGTGAGCTGCAGACCATCGGTGCGACGACGCTCGACGAATACCGCAAGCACCTCGAGAAGGACGCTGCGCTCGAGCGCCGCTTCCAGCCGATCCAGGTGCCGGAGCCGTCGCTTGCCCACACCATCGAGATCCTCAAGGGGCTGCGCGACCGCTACGAGGCGCACCACCGGGTGTCCATCACCGACAGTGCGCTGGTCGCTGCTGCGACGCTGGCCGACCGCTACATCAGCGACCGGTTCCTGCCGGACAAGGCGATCGACCTCATCGACGAGGCCGGCTCCCGCATGCGCATCCGTCGCATGACGGCGCCGCCGGACCTGCGCGAGTTCGACGAGCGGATCGCCAACGTCCGCCGCGAGAAGGAGTCGGCGATCGACTCCCAGGACTTCGAGAAGGCCGCGTCCCTCCGCGACAAGGAGAAGACGCTGCTCGCCGAGAAGGCCCAGCGCGAGAAGGAGTGGAAGGCCGGCGACATGGACGTCGTCGCCGAGGTCGACGACGAGCAGATCGCCGAGGTCCTCGCGATCTGGACCGGCATCCCCGTGTTCAAGCTCACCGAGGAGGAGACCGCTCGGCTGCTGCGCATGGAAGACGAGCTGCACAAGCGCGTCATCGGCCAGGAGCAGGCCATCAAGGCGGTCTCGCAGGCGATCCGGCGCACCCGCGCCGGCCTCAAGGACCCGAAGCGTCCCGGCGGCTCGTTCATCTTCGCCGGGCCGTCCGGTGTCGGGAAGACCGAGCTCGCCAAGACGCTCGCGGAGTTCCTCTTCGGTGACGAGGACTCGCTGATCCTGCTCGACATGAGCGAGTTCATGGAGAAGCACACGGTGTCGCGGCTCGTCGGGTCCCCGCCCGGCTACGTCGGATACGAGGAGGGCGGCCAGCTCACCGAGAAGGTGCGCCGCAAGCCGTTCTCCGTCGTGCTCTTCGACGAGGTCGAGAAGGCGCACCCCGACGTCTTCAACACCCTCCTGCAGATCCTCGAGGACGGTCGGCTCACCGACTCGCAGGGCCGGGTCGTCGACTTCAAGAACACCGTCATCATCATGACGTCCAACCTCGGCACCCGCGACATCGGCAAGGGCTTCAACCTCGGGTTCCAGAAGGACGGCGACAAGATCGGCGCCTACGAGCGGATGAAGCAGAAGGTCCAGGACGAGCTCAAGCAGCACTTCCGGCCGGAGTTCCTCAACCGCATCGACGACGTCGTGGTCTTCCACCAGCTGAGCGAGGAGGAGATCGTCGTCATCGTCGACCTCATGCTCAAGCGCGTGGACGCGGCCCTGAAGAACAAGGACATGGGCCTCGAGGTCACGGCGCCGGCGAAGGCGCTCCTCGCGAAGAAGGGCTACGACCCCGTTCTCGGTGCGCGGCCGCTGCGCCGCACCATCCAGCGCGAGATCGAGGACAACCTGTCGGAGCAGATCCTGTTCGGCACGCTGAAGGCCGGCGAGATCGTCGTCGTCGACGTCGAAGGAGAGGGCGACGAGCAGAAGTTCGTCTTCCGCGGCGAGCCCAAGCCGGTCTCGGTGCCCGACGTCCCACCGGCCGAGCTGGCCGGGAGCGGCGGCGCGGCGGAGACCGCAGCCGACTAGGCCCCGCACCCACGTGCCGTCGGGCGGACCTTCTCACCGGAGGTCCGCCCGACGGCGTTGTGTCGTACCGTCGCCGCTGTGAACAGCGACGCCGGCGTGCCGGGTGCGGTGGGCGAGCTCTTTCACGTCACCGGTGACGCCGTCGTCATCGTCGACACCAGCCGCACCGTCGTGGCCTGGAGCCCGGGCGCGGCAAAGCTCTTCCGGATCTCCCGCGAGGAGGCGCTCGCCCCGGGGGCGACGCCGCTCGCCGAGCACATCCCGACGCTGCTCGAGCTGCCCACCGACGGCAGCGCGCACCGCCAGCCCTTGCCGCCGTACGGCGTGCTCGAGGTCCGTCATCGCACCGTCGGCGAGCACCACCTGCTGCTCATGCGCGACGTCAGCGACGAGGTGCGCCGCAGCGAGGGCCTCCGGTCGTTGTCACGGCTGTCCCGCGAGCTGCTGGCGCTCGAGACGGCGACCGTCTCAGCGGCCCTGTCCACGGTCGCCGCTGAGGCGAAGTCGATGACCGGCGCAGGGATGAGCCTCGTGATGCTGCTCCGGCCGGGCAGCCTCGGTGAGACGACGCACTTCCTCTACGACGGACCCGACCAGATGTTCCCCGACGGGACGCCGCAGTTCTTCGGCCTGCTGGCCACGCCGGTGCGCACTCGTCGCGTCGTCCGGCTGGCCGACGTCAAGGACGCACCGGACGGCGTCGGCCTGCCGGGCCGCCACCTGCCCGTCGGTCCGCTGTGTGCGGTTCCCCTTGTCGCCGGCACCGACGTCCTCGGCCTGCTGGCCATCGCTAGCCCACCGGGCGCGCGCGTCTTCGACGCACTCGACGAGGAGCTCCTGCTCGACCTGGCCGCCCACACGGCGGTTGCCGTGCGCTGGGCGCAGGTCGCCGAGAAGGAGGCGGAGCGGGCCAGGCAGCGGCGCGAGATCATCAGCACCGCCCGCCACGACATCCGCACGCCGCTGGGCGCCGGCAAGGGTTACTCCACCATGTTGCTCAACATGCGCGACCGGATGACGCCGGAGCAGTTCACCAGCGCGGTGCAGGGGCTCGGTCAGGCGTTCGCGCGCATCGAGCAGATGACCGAGCAGCTGCTCATGGACGAGAAGCTGGAGAGCGCCGGCGCCGAGCCGCAGTGGGCCAAGGTGGAGCTCCTGGCGCTGCTCGAGGAGGTGCGGCGCGACGCCGCCGTCGTGACCGGCCGGAGCGATGCCGTCGTGGTCGTCGAGGACGAGTCCGCCCCCTCCCACGTCGCCGGCGACCCGGCGATGGTGCGCGAGATCGTCGACAACCTCGTCGGCAACGCCATCAAGTACGGCGGGGATCACGGACCCGTCACGGTCACCATCACCGGTGACGGCAGGCAGGCGCGCATCGAGGTGCGCGACGTCGGCCCAGGCATCGACCCGGCCGAGCAGGCTCACCTGTTCGAGCGATGGACCCGCACCGAGTCGACGAAGAGCGGCACGGCGAAGGGCTTCGGTCTCGGTCTGTCCATCGTCAAGCGCCTGGTGGCCGCGCACGGCGGCGACGTGGGACTGCAGTCCGTCCCCGGCGACGGGGCGATGTTCTGGGTCACGTTGCCGACGGAGCTGCCCGCGTAGGCAGCGCGTAGCGTCCGTCGGGCAGCGGGTCGACGAGCCCGTCCGCCACCAGCGCGTCGAGGGCGCGGGCCCGTTGCACGGGCTCGTCCCACACCTGCGCGAGCGCCTCGGCCGTGACCGGTCCGGTCGCGTCCCGCAGCACGGCCAGCAGCCGGCCGCGCACCTGCCGGTCCGTGCCGGCGTACGCCTGCGGTCTGCGGACCGCGACGTCGAGCGGCGGTCGACCACGGGTCAACCAAAGGCACGTCGGGGCAACCGGGCATGCGTCGCAGCGCGGTGCGCGGGCGGTGCAGACCAGCGCGCCGAGCTCCATCAGCGCGATGCTCGCGAGGGCCGCCGCTTCCCCGTCCGGCGGCAGCAACGACGCCACCAGGTCGAGGTCGCGCCGGGTCACTGCGGCGTCCGCTACGCCCTCGACAGCCCGGGCAACGACCCGTCGCACGTTCGTGTCGACGACGGGCTGGCGCTGCCGGTGCGCGAATGCCGCGACGGCCCGAGCGGTGTAGTCACCGACACCTGGTAGCTCCAGCAGCTCGGGCACTGTCGTCGGCAGCTCGCCGCCGTGCCGCTCCACGATGGCGACGGCCGCCGCGTGCAGCCGTAGCGCGCGGCGCGGGTAGCCGAGCCGGCCCCACATGCGGACGGCCTCGCCCGGCTCGTCGTCGGCCAGTGCAGCTGGGGTCGGCCACCGCGACAACCAGGTGTCGTACGACGGAACGACCCGGGTCACCGGGGTCTGCTGCAGCATCACCTCGCTCACCAGCACCGCCCACGGGGACGTGCCCGGCCGGCGCCAGGGGAGATCGCGCGCCGCCCCGGCGTACCAGGCCGTGACGGCGTCAGCGAGTGCATGGGCCGGCATCCGCCGGATCGTCGCATGCGGCCCCTACGCTGGCCGCGATGGCACTGCAGCCGGTGGGCCCGCTGCCCGCGTCGACCTACTGGCGGCGCCGGGTCTTCCTCCTCGTCCTGCTCGTCATCGTGGCGCTGGTGCTGTTGAAGGCGTGCGGTGGTGGCGACGACAAGGGGACGTTGCGCAGCTCCGGTGCTTCGCCGACGCCGACCCCCGTGGCGTCTCCCTCTGCTTCGCCGTCGGTTGCCGCGTCGCCGACGCCGCCGGCGCCCGCTCCGCTGCAGACCTGCCGCGACACCGTTCTGCAGGTGACCACCGAGTCGGACGCCGAGTCCTACCCGAGCGGCGGTGCCCCGCGGTTCACCCTGACCGTCCGCAACATCGGCAGCGTCGCCTGCCGCCGGGCACTGGGGCCGGACGCCGTTGAGCTGCTGGTGTTCTCCGGCGAGGACCGGATCTGGTCGAGCGACGACTGCAACGACGCGAAAGGACAGGGTGTGCTGACGCTCAAGCCGGCCGAGGCCGTCGCGCAGACGGTGCGCTGGCCGGGCAAGCGCACCAAGCCGGCCTGCGTCGTGAGTGAGGTGGCACAACCCGGGACATATCGGGTCAGTGCCCGCGTCGGCACCCTCGTGCGGCAGGGCAACGTCTTCCGCATCACGGACTGAGACCTCAAGCCCCTCGCGGTCCCGGTCGACACTTCGGCGACGGGGGGATGACATCGGTCAGGGGTTCGCACACGTGGCGACGGATGAGGGTGCGGTGCGCGCAGCCGTGTCTCGGCTGCCCGAGTCCGCCATGGCCAGCATCCGCGAGGCCTTCGCCGGAGAGGTCTCCGAGCGGCTGCCGCGGCTGCGCGAGGCAGCCCGCACGCTCGACCGCGCGCAGCTGGGCGAAGCACTCCGCGACGTGCACACGCTCGGCAGCAGCGCCTACGTCGTCGGTGAGAACGACGCCGCCCTGACGGCACGGGCCGCCGAGGCCGTGCTCATCGACGACGGACCGCTCGAGGCCTTCGCGGCGTTGATCACCGAGCTGGAGAAGCGACTGTCCGGATGGATCCGATGACCGCGCCGATGAGCGTCGTCGTCGTGGACGACTCGGCGGTGCAGCGACGGTTCCTGCGAGGCGCGATCGACGCGGCGCCCGAGTTCGACGTCGTCGGTGAGGCGCGCAACGGCAAGGAGGCAGTCGCACTCGTCGAGCGGCTCCGCCCGCACGCGGTCGTGATGGACCTGGACCTGCCGGTCATGGGCGGCGTCGAGGCGATCGAGCGCATCATGGCGACCTGCGCGACGCCGATCCTCGTCTACAGCGCGTTCGTCTCAGGGGAGAGCAGCGAGAACGCACTCGAGGCTCTGTCAGCCGGCGCCGTCGACGTCCTCGCCAAGCCTGGACCGCAGGACACCGGCACCCTCGACGAGTACGCCGAGACGCTGCGCTCCCGGTTGCGGATGGTGTCGCGTATCCGCGTCATCACGCACCCGCGCGGCCGCCTGCGCAACGGCAGCCAGCTGACCGGCGAGGCGAAGACGCTCGTCGGAACCGGTCGCCGTCCCCTCTCCGCTCCGCCGGTCGTCGACACCGTGCTGCCCGCCCGGGCCGGCGTGCAGCTGCTCGTGATCGGTGCCTCCACCGGCGGACCGCACGCGCTGCTGTCGGTGCTGTCGGCTCTGCCCGCTGACCTGCCGCAAGCCGTCCTCGTAGTGCAGCACATGGCGGAGGGCTTCATCGCGGGCCTCGCCTCCTGGCTCGACCAGCTCGTCCCGCTGCCGGTCTCCGTCGGTGAGAGCGGCCGGCGGCTCGAGCCCGGCACGGTCACGATCGCACCGAGCGGCGGCAACCTGCTCGTGCAGGACAACCGACTGCGGGTGCTCGTCACACCGCCGCTGCCGGGTCAGTTCCACGTGCCCGGCATCGACGCGACGATGCAGAGCGTGGCGGACGCGCTCGGTCCCGACGCCGTCGGGGTCCTGCTCACCGGCATGGGCCGCGACGGAGCGGCCGGTCTGCTCGCCATGCGCCGCCGCGGCGCGTTCACGATCGGGCAGGACGAGTCGACCAGCGCCGTCTACGGCATGCCGGCAGCCGCTGCGGCGATGGACGCGATCGACCGGCAGCTACCGATCGACGCCATCGGTCCCGCGCTCTGCGAGCTCCTGCAACCGACGTCCAAGACAGCGGGATGAAGACCACCAGGGTCGTGCTCTCGGACGAGGAGTTCGCCCAGCTGCGTCACCTGCTCGCGCGCTCGGCCGGTCTCGTGTTCGACGACGCACGCCGCGACTCCGTCGCCTACTGCATCGCCGAGCGGCTACGCGTCACCGGCACTCGCGACGTCGCGTCGTACCTTGCTCTGCTCAGTGACCCACGCGAGCGGCAGGCACTTCTCGACGAGGTGACCATCCAGGAGACGCACTTCTTCCGCAACCCGCCGCAGATCCGCGCACTGCGCAAGTACGTCATCCCCGAGCTGCTCAAGCACGCCGAGACCCGCGGCCGACGGATCCGCATCTGGAGCGCCGGCTGCTCGACCGGCGAGGAGCCGTACACCGTCGCGATGCTGCTGCGCGAGCTGCTGCCCACGACCGCCGGCTGGGACGTGAAGATCCTCGCGACCGATGTGTCGTCGCGTGCGCTCGAGGCCGGCAAGCGCGGGCGCTACGGCGAGCGGGCGGTGCAGATGGCCTCGCCCGAGGACCTCGCGCGCTTCTTCGTCGCGAGTGGCCGCGGGCACTACGAGGTGCGTCCCGAGGTGCGCGACCTGGTCGAGTTCCGGCAGCAGAACCTCGTCACCGATGCCGTGCCTTTCGCCTCCGACGAGCGCATCGACCTGGTCCTGTGCCGCAACGTGACGATCTACTTCAGCCGCGAGACGACGCGGGCGCTGATGGGCCGGCTGCATGCATGCCTGCGCGACGGCGGCTACCTGTTCCTCGGTCACTCTGAGACGCTGTGGCAGGTCAGCGAGGACTTCCGGCTCGTCCCCCTCGGCACCGGTGACTCCGCCGCGTTCGTCTACCGCCGCATCGACGAGTCGCCCTCCGAGCGACGTGGCACGGTGCTGCCCGACCGGCGCACCGAGGACGAAGGACCTCCGCAGCCCAAACCGGAGCGACGTTCTGCACCGCGACGCAACAGCACGTCCGTGCCCCCCGCCGCGCCGATCGCGCCTGCCTCGGCCGTCGCGGTGCGAGCCGCGCTGGCCGACGGGAAGTACGACGACGCCGTGGTCGCGGCGACCGAGCTGGTGGGCGCCGAGCCGCTGAACCCGATGGGTCACTACCTGCGCGGGCTGGCGCTGGTGAACGCCGGCAAGGACGAGGACGCGCTCGTCGACCTGCGCAAGGCCGTCTACCTCGATCCCGCGTCCGGGCTCGGGCACTTCCTGCTGGCCGGTGCGCTGCACCGGCTCGGTGACCCGGCAGCGGCGGCACGTGAGTACCGCGCAGCAGCCGACACGCTGGGCACGCGCACTGCCGAGCAGACTGCACCGGAGCTCGGCGGTCGTAGCGTGCAGGAACTGGCCGCGCTGTGCGGCCAGCTCGAGCGGCAGCTGGCGCAGGAGGTGTCATGACCGGGGGCGAGCAGCTCGTGACGTTCGCACTCGGCACCCGCGAGTACGCGACGCCGTTGCAGTCCGTGCGCGAGGTCGTCCGGCTCGAGGGACTCGCCGACCTGCCGGGCATGGCACCGCCGCTGGCCGGCGTGCTCGACCTGCGCGGCACGTCGCTGCCCGTGCTCGACCTGCGGGTTGGCGCGACGGCCGACACCCGCGGGGACGTGCTCGTCCTCGAACGCGGTCAGGCCGATGGCGAGGGCAGTGTCGGCGTCGCGGTGGACCGGGTGCGTGCCGTAGTGGCGCGCGAGGAGCTGCCGCAGGCCGGGCCGGGTGCGGACGACGGGGTGCTGCCGTCGTACGTCGTCGAAGTTCTCCGCGGCGCCGCCGGACCGGTGTTCCTCGTCGACCTCGAGCGCATGATCGACGCCGCCCGCGTCTGAGTCAGACGTAGCGCTCGAGGATCGAGCTCTCGGCGAGGCGTGACAGGCCCTCGCGCACGGAGCGGGCGCGGGTCTCGCCGACCCCCTCGACGAGCTGCAGGTCGTCGATGCCGGCGGCCAGCAGCTTCTGCAGACCGCCGAAGTGCTCGACCAGCCGGTCGACGACGAGTCGCGGCAGTCGCGGCACCTTCGCCAGCAGCCGGTAGCCGCGCGGCGACACCGCGCCTTCGAGCGCGTCGGACGTCGCGGCATAGCCGAGGGACTTCGCGATGACCTGCAGGTCGAGCAGGTCCCCGCCGGTGAGTACGTCGAGCTCCGTCAGCGCGTTCTCGATGCGGCGCTGCCGGCGGCCGCTGCCGCTGACCAGGTAGTCGCGGACGACGAGCTCGCGCTCGCCCTCGACACCCGCCATCAGCTCGTCGAGCTGCAGGATGAGCAACCGGCCGTCGGTGCCGAGCTCGACGACGTAGCCCTCGATCTCGGCCGCGATCCGGCGGACCATCTCGAGCCGTTGCAGCACCACCATGGCATCGCGCACCGTGACGAGATCCTCGATCTCCAACGCCGACAGCGTGCCCGCGACCTCGTCGAGGCGGAGCTTGTAGCGCTCGAGAGTGGCGAGTGCCTGGTTGGCGCGGGAGAGGATCGCGGCGGAGTCGTCGAGCACGTAGCGGCGACCGTCGACGTACAGCGCGATGATCCGCATCGACTGGCTGACGCTGATGACCGGGTTGCCGGTCTGCTTCGCGACCCGCTCCGCGGTGCGGTGCCGGGTGCCGGTCTCCTCGGTGGGGATGTTCGAGTCGGGCACGAGCTGTACGCCGGCCCGCACGATGCGGCTCAGGTCGCTCGTGACGACGACGGCGCCGTCCATCTTCGCGAGCTCGCGCAGTCGAGTCGCCGAGAACTCGACGTCGAGCGTGAAGCCGCCGGTGCAGAGCGTCTCGACCGCGCGGTCGTGGCCGAGCACGATGAGGCCACCGGTGTTGCCGCGCAGGATGCGCTCGAGACCGTCCCGCAGGGCCGTGCCGGGTGCGACGGCGGCCAGCGTGGTCCGGAGCAGGTCCTCCGTCGTGGCCACAGCAGCCTCTCCCGTGCGATTGGTCGTCGCCCGGAGTCTAGGGAGCGGAACGGCACGCGCCAGGGAAGAACGGTTACGGGAGCGTCACGGGTGGCGCCAGGGTCAGCCCCACCGCGCGCGGCGCGGGCGGCTGCTGCATGTTGTTCAAGGCGACCACCGCCTGCGACAGGTCCGACACCGGCCACAGCTTCATCGGCCCGACCGCCTCGGAGCCGAGCGGCACGAGCGCGTGCCGGAAGCCCAGCCGACTCGCCTCGTTGAGCCGGCGCTGCAGGTCGGGCACCGGTCGCAGCTCGCCGGACAGGCCGAGCTCACCGAGCGCAACCAGGTGGTCGGGCAGGGGCGTGTCCTCGGCGGCGCTCATCACGGCCAGGGCGAGCGCCAGGTCCGTCGCCGGCTCGGTGAGTCGCATCCCGCCGACCGTCGCGGTGTAGATGTCGTTGCCCGCGAGCAGTGCCTGGGCTCGGCGCTCGGCGATGGCGAGCACCATCGCGACGCGGGCCGAGTCGAGGCCGGACACGGCGCGGCGCGGGCTGGGCAGGTTGCTCTTGGCGACGAGTGCCTGGACCTCTGCGAGCAGCGGGCGTCGGCCCTCCACGGTGACGGTCACACAGGTGCCGGCAACCGGCAGGGGACGTCGCGACAGGAACAACCCGGAGGGGTCGGCGAGCCCCTCGATGCCCCCACCGGTCAGGGCGAAGCAGCCGACTTCGTCCGCCGGGCCGAAGCGGTTCTTCACGGCGCGCACCATGCGCAGCGTCGAGTGCCGGTCGCCCTCGAAGTGCAGGACGACGTCGACGAGGTGCTCGAGCAACCGCGGGCCGGCGATCGCGCCGTCCTTCGTCACGTGGCCGACGAGGATGGTCGCGATGCCCCGCTCCTTCGCCACCGCCACGAGAGCCGCGGTCACCGCCCGAATCTGCGTCACGCCGCCGGCGGTGCCCTCGACTGTCGACGTACCAATGGTTTGGACGCTGTCGATCACCAACAAGCCGGGGCGTACGGCGTCGACGTGCCCCAGGACCGCTGCAAGATCTGTCTCCGCGGCCAGCCAGAGGTCGGGGTGCAGGCCGCCGGTGCGATCGGCGCGCAACCTCACCTGCGCAGCGGACTCCTCACCCGTGACGTACAGGGCGCGCACCCCTGTCGCTGCTGCCTTCGCTGCCGCCTCCAGGACGAGGGTCGACTTGCCCGCGCCCGGCTCACCGGCGAGCAGGACGACGGCCCCCGCCACGAGGCCGCCGCCCAGGACGCGGTCGAGCTCGTCGATGCCGGTGGACCTCGAGCGCGCCGCCTCGACCTCGATGGCGTCGATGCGCTGTGCCGGGGTCGTGACAGCTCCCGCCGTCACTGGGACACGGCTCGCGCCGACCTCGGTAATCGAGCCCCATGCCTGGCACTCCGGGCACTGCCCGAGCCACTTGGCGACGGTGAGTCCGCACTCCCCGCACCGGTGCGACGGGCGCTCGCGGGCGGCGGTCTTGGCCATGTGCCGGACGTTAGCGGCGACCTCGGACATGCCCCGGGTGCCATGCCGCGGTGGGAGCGACTACTCCTCGACGGGCTTCGGCCGGAACGATCCGCGGGGTACCGGGGCGCTGTAGAGCTTGACCGGCACGCTCACCTTCAACCTGCCGTTGGTGGCGAAGGTGAACGTCACGTCGACGTAGGTCCCGGGGCTCAGCGCCTTCGTCAGGCCGACCAGGACGACGCCGAAGTCGCCGACCTCGGCGGCGCCCTCCGCGGGGATGTCGACGGAGGACACCTCGTGCCCTGAGCCGTCGACGAGCTTGGTGCCCGAAGCCACCGGCGAGGACACACCGGTGAGGGTGTCCTTTTCGCCACTGGGGTTGACGATCGACAGCGTCAGCTGCGCGTCGGTGCCGACGCCGAGCTCTCGCTCGCCGTCGGCCGGCGGCGCGATCCCGACGTCGCGGAGGGCGAGATCGCCGGCCTGCGCGTTGGTCGCGTCCTGCGTCGTGCGCGCCTTGTAGGTCTGCGGGTTCAGCCCGACGCCGCATCCGGCCAGGGCCAGCGGCAGCAGCGCGGCAGCGAGAAGGGTCGTCGTACGTCGGGCTCGCACCGAGGTCACGGCTCCTGTTGTCGTGCGGGCGGTCATGTCGCTGGTCGTCAGTCCCCGGCGAGGACCGGCAGGTCCGCCACGATGTCCGACGGGGTGATGCCTCCGGGGTAGACGACCGGCAGCCGGTCGGAGGCGTCGTACGCGTAGATCACGGCGGAGTGCGCGACAGAGTATCCAAGCGGCCCGAAGTGCTTGTGCGGGGCCGTCCCGGGCTTCTCGACGTGCTCGTCCGGGTGGCCGGGGATCGTGCTCGGCGCGGGGCCCACCTCACCAGGCGGCACGCCGGCGGAGCGGGCCGCCACGTCGACCTGCGCCTGCGTGCCGGTGAGCCCGATGAAGCTGGTCGAGAACTGGTCGAGCCACTGCCGCAGCACCGGACCGGTGTCGCGCTTGGCGTCTGTGGTCACGAAGACCACCCGCACCTTCTCGCGCAACTCAGGCTTGGTACGACGAAGAGCGGCCGCGATGTCGGCCATGGCCGTCGGGCACTCGTCCGGGCAGTGCGTGTAGCCGAAGTAGACGAACGTCGGCCGGCCCCGGGTCTCGGCTCCGAAGTCGAACCGGTTGCCCGAGGTGTCGGTGAGGACGAAGGACGGCCGCGCCGGGACCGGGTCGGGCTCGACGCCGTGGTAGGTCGCGCCGTTGGCCAGCGCCGAGGCCTTGGGCGAGGCCTTGCCCGCGCTGCAGCCGGTGATCAGCAGCGACGCGGCGACCGCCGTCGCGACGGCGAGCGGGACCGGACGCATGCGGTCATTGTTGCCCACGTTCAGGTCAACGACGATCCGCCCGCCAGCAGCAGCGCGACGTCCACCGCGGCGACGATCATGGCCGCGCGGAACGGCGCTCGGGACCCGGCACGCCTGGCCAGCACCAGCCCCGTCGCGGTGACCGCCGCGGCGCCGGTGAGCGCGACCAGCCCGAGGCTCCCGGAGCGCTTCGGGCCGACGACGAGCACCGACGTCGCGGCGAGCAAGAGCAGGGCGGACAGCACCGCCGACCACCGTTCGCCGAGCCGGTGCGGCAGGCCGCGCACGCCCGTAGCGGCGTCGTCGGCCAGATCGGGCAGCACGTTGGCCAGGTGGGCCCCCACACCCAGCAGCGCGCCGGCCGCGGTCGCCCAGGCGGGCGCAACGGGGGAACCGGGCAGGCCGAGCGTGACGATGGACGGGATCGCGCCGAACGCGAGCGCGAAGGGCAGCCAGGACACGATCGTCGATTTCAACCGGAGGTTGTAGCCCCAGGCGACGGCGACCGCCAGCAGGTGCAGCACACCGGCTCGCAGGCCCATCGCGAGAGACAGCGGGACACAGGCCGAGGCGGCGGCGAACGCGGCGGCCCGTACCGTCCCCGGGGCCAGCTCGCCCCGGGCAGCCGGCTTGTCCGCCCGGGAGGTGGTTCTGTCCCGGTCTGCGTCGATCCAGTCGTTGCTCCAGCCGACCGAGAGCTGACCTGTCAGCAGCGCGGCGGCGACCCAGACCGCGCCGGCGCCGCGGCCCGCCGAGATGGCGAGGGCGGTCGTGATGGACGTGACCGCGACGCTCGGCTCGGGGTGACAGGCACGGACCAGCGCGACGACCCCCACCACTGCAGTCTTCCGCACGACCGCGGCGGCGGTGATGCATCTGCAGGGGCCTGTTGTCAAGGGCCGTCAGGACCCTGTTATGCCCTCTGACCTGCGACGATGGCGCGGAGCCGCCGCTGCAGCGTGTTATCCTTGATGCAGCGGAAGGGGTACTTCACACATGACGTTCGCAGTCGGCGAGACCGTTGTCTACCCGCACCACGGGGCCGCGCTCATCGAGGCCATCGAGACCCGGACCATCAAGGGCGAGGACAAGATCTACCTCGTTCTCAAGGTCGCCCAGGGCGACCTGACCGTGCGAGTTCCAGCGGATAACGCCGAGATCGTGGGCGTTCGTGACGTTGTGGGCCAAGCCGGCCTCGACAAGGTGTTCGAGGTGCTTCGTGCCCCGGCCGTGGAGGAGCCGACCAACTGGTCGCGCCGCTACAAGGCCAACCTGGAGAAGCTCGCCTCGGGCGACATCAACAAGGTCGGCGAGGTCGTCCGCGACCTGTGGCGCCGCGACCGCGAGCGCGGTCTGTCCGCCGGCGAGAAGCGGATGCTGTCCAAGGCCCGTCAGATCCTGGTCAGCGAGCTCGCTCTCGCCGAAGGGACCAATGAGGACAAGGCCGAGGCGATCCTGGACGAGGTCCTCGCCTCCTAGGCGACTCCTGTCGATGGTGCGGAGGTGAGCGCCGTGCCGCCTTCGTCCCGTGCCCCGCGCTCGTCGCGGGCACCGGTCGCGGTCGTCGAGGCCCTGCGACTGCTCACGGTCGTGTTCTTCGCCGGTGCCGGCTATGCCATCGGCTCCGACGTCGGACCGACCGACGCCGTGCTGGGCGCGCTCAACGGCACCGGGGTGGGCGTCGTGCTCGGCTCGGGGGTCGGCTACGTCCTCGGCGGGATGCTCGGCCGAAGCACGGCGCGGTCCGCCGAGACCGCTCGGGTGCAGCTGCGGTCGGTGTCCGCGGACACCCTCGTCGCCGGTGCCCTGGGCCTGGTCATCGGCGTCCTGGTCGGCGCCGGCATCGCCTGGCCGGTTTTCTTCCTGCCCGAGGCCTACCTGGCTTTCCCGCTGTTCGGGTTCGTCGTCGTCGTTCTCGGCTACTTCGGCTTCGTCATCGGCGCGTCGAAACGCGACGGCGTCCTTGCCCTGTTCGGCGAGCGCGCCGGCCTCGCCCCCCGGGCGGTGGCGCCGACTGCACTTCCCCGGGTCCTCGACACGTCGGTGGCCATCGACGGTCGCATCGTCGACGTCGTGCGCGCCGGCTTCCTGCACGGCCAGCTGCTCGTGCCCACGCCCGTCCTGGCGGAGCTGCAGGGACTCGCAGACGCCGGCGACGACACTCGCCGGTCGAAGGGGCGCCGCGGGCTCGAGGTCCTCGAGCAGCTCCAGCGCGAGCCGTTCGTCGACGTCGAGGTCCTCGAGCTCGACGTGCCAGGTGTGGCCGAGGTCGACGGCAAGCTCGTGCGCATCTGCCTCGATCGCGGTGCCGCGCTGCTCACTCTCGACACCAACCTCGCGAAAGCCGCCGGTCTGGCCGGGGTGCGGGTGCTCAACCTGCACGCCCTGGCGCTTGCCCTCCGCCCGCCGGTCGTCGCCGGTGAGGACGTCAACGTCCTGCTCATCAAGGCCGGCAAGGAGCCGGGGCAGGCGGTCGGCTACCTCGACGACGGGAGCATGGTCGTCGTCGAACGGGCCCGCGAGCGGGTCGGCAGCGACGTGTCCGTGCGCGTGACGTCGGTCGTCACGACAGCAAACGGGCGACTGGTCTTCGGCAAGCTCGCCGACACCGACGCGACCGCCGCCACGCCGCTGCGGGGCCGCAACCCGTCGCCGGCGAGCATGCCCGTCCGCCGCACCCGCTAGACGTCGGATCGTGTCCGTCGCCGTTGTCCTCGCCGCCGCCGGTCGCGGCGACCGACTCGGGGGCGGCGTGGTCAAGGCGCTGCGTGAGCTGGCCGGCGAGCCGTTGCTCCTGCATGCGATCCGCGGCGTCCGCGCAGTCCCTGCGGTCGGCCCGGTGGTGGTCACGGCACCGGTCGGACTGATCGACGAGCTCAGTGTCTTGCTTGCGGCGTACGACGTGGTCGTGACCGCGGGGGGTGAGGAGAGGCAGGAGTCCGTGCGGCTCGGCCTGGCGGCACTGCCCGGCGGTGTCGAGCACGTGCTGGTGCACGACGCTGCTCGTGCTCTCGCGCCACCGTCGCTGTTCCTCGACGTCATCGCCGCGTTGCGGGCGGGAGCCGAGGCAGTCGTGCCGGTGCTTCCTGTCGCCGACACCGTCAAGCGGATCAGCGGCGACCGGGTGACAGAGACCGTCGACCGCGCCGACCTGCGGGCCGTTCAGACACCGCAAGGCTTCCTGCTCGACCTGCTGGTCAGGGCGCACGCGCAGCCCGGGCCGCCCGCGACCGACGACGCCGCGCTGGTCGAGCGACTGGGCCGTACGGTCGTCACCGTGCCCGGTTCGGAAGAAGCGTTCAAGGTGACCCGGCCGTTCGACCTGCTGGTCGCGGAAGCGGTGCTCGGGGCGAGGGCCCGTGCCGGCTGACCTGCCCCGGGTGGGCGTGGGCGTCGACGTGCACCCCTTCGAGCGTGGGCGGCCGTGCTGGGTCGCCGGCCTGCTGTGGGAAGGCGTCGACGGGCTGGCCGGGCACAGCGACGGTGACGTCGCCGCCCACGCCGCCTGCGATGCCCTGCTGTCTGCCGCCGGGCTGGGTGACCTGGGCAGCAATGTCGGGACGGCGGACCCGCAGTGGGCGGGCGCCTCCGGCACGGCGCTGCTCGCCGAGATCCTGCGCCGGGTCACGGCCGCCGGCTTCGCGGTCGGCAATGTCGCGGTGCAAATCATCGGCAACGCGCCGCGCCTCGGTCCGCGCCGCGCCGAGGCAGAAGCCGTGCTGTCCGCCGCGCTGGGCGGCGCCGCCGTGTCCGTCTCGGCGACGACCACGGACGGGCTCGGGCTGACCGGTCGTGGCGAGGGACTCGCCGCGGTCGCTTCCGCCCTGGTCGTGCCGGTCTGAGCCCTGTCACCCGATTGGCCGCGTTGCGAGAAGATCATTTCGGGGTAAGACTGGTCACACACGGCAAGACGCCTGCCACCCAGCGTGCGGATGCTTGCGAGGAGCGACCATGACGGGCGGCGGCTCGCGACCCCCTCGGCGCCGTCGCGTGCGGGGACTCGCGGAGGCCGCCCTCTCGCTCGGTGCGCTGACCGCGTGTGCCGCCTGGGCCGCCCGCGAGCTCGGCGTACCGACCGTCCTCGACCGGTTCGAGCGCCGCCGCCGCGCGCAGGCATCGGCGCACTTCGTGGACCTGCTGTCGAGGGCCGACCTGCGGGTGGTCTTCCAGCCGATCATCGCGACCGACACCGGTCGCCTCGTCGGCGCGGAAGCGCTGTCCCGGTTCGAGGCGTTCAACCCCGCCGACCTGCCCGACCCGCCCGACGCGGTGTTTGCGCAAGCCGCGGCGGTTGGGCTCGGCGTCGAGCTGGAGCTCCTCGCGGTGCGGATCGCGCTGCTCGCCGCGGAGGCGCTGCCAGGTGATCTGTACGTGTCGGTGAACGTGTCACCCGCTGCGGTTCTGTCGCCGAAGCTGACCGATGCGCTGCTCGCGTCGCGGGTGCCGCTCCAACGGGTCGTGCTGGAGATCACCGAGCACGTGTCGGTGACCGACTACGACGTGCTGACGAGCCGCATCGACGAGCTGCGCGCGTTCGGCGTACGCCTCGCCGTTGACGACGCCGGTGCCGGCTTCGCATCGTTCCGGCACATCCTTCGGCTCGCGCCGGAGTACATCAAGCTCGACCGCACGCTCATCGAGAACATCGCTGACGACCCGGCCAGGCGGGCACTCGCTGCCGCCGTCGTGCTGTTCGCGTTCGAGATGGGCTCGGCGGTCGTCGCCGAAGGTGTCGAGACGCTTGCCGAGCTGCGGATGACGCAGACCCTCGGAATCGATGCCGTGCAGGGCTACCTGCTGGGCCGGCCGACCGACGACTGGGGCACCTGGGCCGAGTGGCACAGCAGCGGCCCGCTGTACCGGCTCCGGGCGGTCGCCAGCGCCTGACCCCCGTAGCCTGGGGCCATGGCACTGCGGCTCTACGACACGAGGACGCGCACCGTGCGTCCGGTCGAGCCGATTCGCCCCGGCACCGTCGGCGTCTACGTCTGCGGACCGACCGTGCAGGCCGCGCCGCACGTCGGTCACCTGCGCAGCGCGGTCGCGATCGACGTACTGCACCGGTGGTTGATCGAGAGCGGATACATGGTGACGTTCGTACGCAACGTCACCGACGTCGACGACAAGATCATTCACGATGCGGCGCACAACGACGAGCCGTGGTGGGCGCTGTCGGCGCGGATGACGCGCGCGTTCGACGACGCGTACGACGCGGTGCAGGTGCTGCGGCCGACGATCGACCCGCGGGTCACCGGTCACCTGCCGCAGATCATCGCGTTGATCGATTGCATCATCGACCGCGGTCACGCCTACGTCTCCGGCGGCGACGTCTACCTGTCGGTGCGCACCGTCGAGGGTTACGGCGCGCTGTCGAACCAGTCGCTCGATGCCTTGCAGGCCAGCGAGAAGTCGGTGCCGCACGGGCAGACCGGCGAGAAGCGCGACCCGCTCGACTTCGCGTTGTGGAAGTCGGCCAAGCCGGGTGAGCCGTCCTGGCCGTCGCCGTGGGGAGCCGGCCGGCCGGGCTGGCACATCGAGTGCTCGGCGATGGCGGTGGAATACCTCGGCGAGGAGTTCGACATCCACGCGGGCGGTCTCGACCTGGTCTTCCCGCACCACGAGAACGAGGTTGCGCAGTCGACATGCGCCGGGCATTCGTTCGCGCGGTTGTGGTTGCACCACGGGCTCGTGACTGCGGCCGGTGGCGAGAAGATGAGCAAGAGCCTCGGCAACTCCATCACCGTCGCCGACGCGCTCGCGACGACGCGGCCGCAGGTGCTGCGCTACGGGCTGAGCGCCGCGCACTACCGCTCGTCGATGCAGTGGTCGACCGAGGTCGCCGCCGAGTCGGAGGCGGCGTACTCGCGTATCGAGACGTTCGTGCGCAACGCGACCGAGGCGGTCGGTGACACCGCTGTCGACGACTCGCTGAGCAAGGCGTCGTGGGACGAGTTCGCTGCGGCGCTCGACGACGATCTCGGTGTGCCGCAGGCCCTCGCGGTCATCCACTCGGGAGTCCGCTCGGGCAACGCGCTGCTCGCTGCCCGTGAGCTGCCCGCGCTGGCCGCAACGCTTTCTGTTGTACGACGGATGCTCGCCGTGCTGGCTCTTGATCCGGTGTCGCAGTGGCCGGCGGCGGGCGGCGGTGAGCTCACCGGTGTCGTTGACGCACTCGTGGCGCTGGCCATCGAGGCGCGCGCGCAGGCGCGTGAGCGCAAGGACTACGCGCAGGCCGATGCGTTGCGCGACCGGTTGAGTGACGCCGGTGTCGTCCTCGAAGACACCCCCGACGGCGTTCGCTGGAGACTCGCATGACTGGTAAGCCCCGCTCGGGTGTCGCAAAGGGCGGCCAGGGCGGCCGGGCCGGAAAACCGGGCTCACACCGCAAGGGCGCGGCTGTCGGATCGGGCGGTCAGAACAAGAACCGCCTGGCCGGCAAGGGTCCGACCCCGAAAGCGGAGGAGCGGCCGCATCACCCGGCTGCGCGGCGGGCGCGGGCTGCTGCGAAGCGCGCAGCGACGAAGGCGCCGGCCGGTCGCGAACGCGCGCCTCGACCCATGCGGCGTGCAGGTGACGATGCAGCCGAGACGGTGGTCGGCCGCAATCCCGTTGTCGAGGCGCTCCGCGCGAAGGTGCCGGCGACGACGCTCTACCTCGCCCTCGGGCTGGACGCCGACGAACGGGTGACCGAGGCGGTGGCGCTGGCCGGCAAGGCCGGCGTCGCCATCATCGAGATGACCAGGCAGGAGCTCGACCGGATGACCGGTCGTGCGGTGCACCAGGGGCTCGCGCTGCAGGTGCCCCCGTACACCTACCTGCACCCGGACGACCTGCTGCAGCTGGCGTTGAAGGCACCCGCGCCGTTGCTCGTCGCCCTCGATGGCGTCACCGACCCGCGCAACCTCGGCGCGGTCGTGCGGTCCGCGGCGGCGTTCGGCGCGCAGGGCGTGCTCATCCCCGAGCGGCGGTCGGCCGCGATGACGGCGAGCGCCTGGCGCACGTCGGCCGGTGCGGCCGCGCGGCTGCCGGTGGCGCGGGCGACCAACCTGGTGCGGGCGCTCAAGGACCTCAAGAACGGCGGGCTGTTCCTGGTCGGCTTGGCCGCCGAGGGCGCGGTCTCGCTCGACGACCTCGAGGTCGCGACCGACCCACTGGTGGTCGTCGTCGGCTCGGAGGGGGACGGACTGTCCCGACTGGTCGCGGCGACCTGCGACCTGACCGTCTCCATCCCGATGGCCGGCGGCACCGAGTCGCTCAACGCCGGCATCGCCGCTGCGGTGACCCTTGCCGAGGTCGCCCGCCGCCGCCGTACCGCCTGAGCCTGTCCGTCGTACCGGTCGGGCTCTCCTTGGGCCGAACGGCGGAATTTTTTGAAAGATTTCGGGGTCAGAATCCGGTGCTGTGAGGTGATTCACACCCGAGTGTCCGTTTTTCCGGGCGTCACCCCGGGGACGACGGCTCGTTCTTGTGACCAGACACGATGGTCAGGCCCCTGCTACCGGCCTTACAGTCGCACCGCACACCTGCGCGATCCTGTCATCCCAGCCGAAAAGGGGCACATCGTGCGCTTGGTCCGCTCATCCGGGAAGGCCGCCAAGCCGGCTGCCGCCCGGGCCGCGAAGCCGGCGTCCAAGCCCGCGAGCAGCAAGGCTGCCGCTCCGGCCAAGCCCAGCGCCGCGAAGCCCGCCGCGAAGGCTCGGCCCGCGAAGAAGGCGGCACCGCTGCTGACCGTCGTGCCGGACCTGGTCGAGGAGAGCGTCCTCGTCGAGGAGCTCGCGACCACCGTCGAGGCCGCGACCGTTCTCGAGGCCGTTGCCGACGTCTCGCTCACGGCAGAGATCGAGCAGGCCGAGGAGCTCGTCAACGAGCTCGACCGCGAGGTGCACGGAGGCACTCCCGCCGCCTCCGCCGACCGCTGGCGCAACGAGGACGGCCGCACCGACGACGAGCTCGTCATGGCTGCGCGGTCCGGCGACGACAACGCGCTGTGCGACCTGCTCAACAAGTACCGCGCCTTCGCTCGCGTGAAGGCCCGCTCCTACTTCCTCGTCGGCGCCGACCGCGAGGACATCGTCCAGGAAGGCATGATCGGCCTCTACAAGGCGATCCGCGACTTCAACCCGGACATGCAGAGCAGCTTCCGCGCGTTCGCCGAGCTGTGCGTGACGCGGCAGATCATCACCGCCATCAAGACCGCGACGCGGCAGAAGCACGGCCCGCTCAACAACTACGTGTCGTTCGAGCGGCCGGTCGGTGGCGACGACGACGGCGAGCGCGTCCTCGGTGACGTCCTCCCGAGCCGGGCCATCAGCGACCCCGCCGACCTCGTGATCTCGGCCGAGCGCATCCGCGCCCTGCAGGCGCACTTCGACGAGGTGCTCTCCGACCTCGAGACCGAGGTCCTGCGGCTGTACGTCGAGGGCAAGAGCTACCAGGAGATCGCCGAGCGGCTCCAGCGCCACGTGAAGTCCATCGACAACGCCCTGCAGCGCATCAAGCGCAAGCTCGAAGGCCACCTGCGCGAGCGCAGCGTCGCCGACGCGGGCTGACGTAGCCGCCGGGGGCCGACGGCCCCGTCCTGGGGGGGTAGAACAGGGCCGCCGGCGGACCGTGCGACGCGGTGCGTCGTACCTGGCTAGTACCCCGGTCTCGACGATGAACCCCTCGCGGTCAGGAAACGCTGTCGTCGTCGGACACTTCTTCGACGACGCCGTCCTCCACGTCGTCGTACCCCTCGTCCACGAGCGGCTCGACGGTACGTTCCCCGGGCAGCGCCTCGGTCAGGGCCCGCAGGATCGCCATCCCCTGGCCGGCGAGGCTGGCGACGGTGCCGTTGAGGCCCTCGGCGCCGTTGAGCACGGTGAGGTTGGCGCCCTGCAGTCCTTCAGCAGCCGCGGTCAGCATCTGCGGGAGCTGCGCGATGATCTGCTGGTCGAGCGCGATGCGTCCCTCCGCCGCGGCGGCGCCGGCTGACAGCCGGGTCGCGTCGGCCTGCGCCTTGGCGATCGCGAGGATGCGCGCGGCCTCGGCCTCGGCCGGCTTGACGATCTCGGCGATCAGCTCGGCTTCTCTCAGCTTGGCGTTCTTCGCCGCAACGAGGGCCTGCTCGGCCAGCACTGCCTGCTGCGCCTGGGCCTCGGCGAGCGGCCCGGCCGCGGCCTGGCGAGCCTGTGCCTGGTCGATCTCGGCTTGGTACTCCGCGCGCTTGATCGCGGTCTGCCGGGCGTACTCCGCCTGGTTGCGGTCGGACTCCTGCTGCGCCATGGCGCTGGCCTGATCGGCGGCCGCCTGTGCGATGTTGGCGGCCTGGTTGACGGTCGCCAGGTGCGGGGCGGCGAGCGCCGCGATGTAGCCGCTGCCCTTGTCGTCGATGGACTGGATCTGCAGGGAGTCCACGGTCAGGCCGAGGTTGCCCATCTCGATCTTCGAGGCGTCGAGGACGTTCTCGGCCAGCGTCTGACGTTCACGGATGATGCTCTCCACCGTCATCGAGCCGACGATCGAGCGCAGGTGTCCGGCGAAGATCTGGCCGGTCAGCTCGTCCATCGAGTCCTGCTCCTCGAGGAACCGCTGGGCGGCGGCCGCGATGCTCGCGTGGTCGCTACCGACCTTGAAGGCGATGACCGCCTTCACCGACAGGGTGATGCCCTGCTTGGTGACGCAGTCGTCGGTGACGACGGCCTCGCGCATGGCAAGGGTGAGGAACGACGCCTTGCGCAGGATCGGCATGACGAAGGCGCCGTGGCCCGTGACGATGCGGAACGGCAGGGTGTCGTCCCCGGTCTTCTTCTGCTTGCCCCCCGAGATGAGCATCGCCTCGTTGGGCGCTGGGACGAGATAGCCGAGCATCGTTCCTACCTCTCTGGGATGGACAGGGTGCTGTCCCACGGGACGACATCGACACCGCGGCCGCCGCGGACGCCGATGACTAGCACATCTGCCCCCACTGGGATGGGGTCGTCGCAGTAGGCGAGGTAGGTCTCGGGGCTGCCGCCGACGGTCACGACGACCTCGCCGGGCGCCTCGCCCTCCCTGACACGCACGAGGACGCGGCCGACCTTCCCCATTGGTCCGTCGGCCATGACGCGAGTATGGGGCAAATCAGACTGAACCTTTCGGGCTCTTGCGAACTCTCGGGAACATGGGGGATGTCTCCGTGCGGACGTCGGCATGACCGCCGACGTCGTCACGACCGGGTTCCCGCTTGCGCCGGCGGCGCCCGCGGGTGATGCCGGGCTGCCGCGGCTGCCCGGCGTCAGCGCCGGTGTGGCGACGGACTTCGCGGCGCTGTACACGACGGAGTTCGGCCGGCTGGCCGGCTACCTCACGGCGCTGACCGGCGACGCCGACGCCGGCCGCGAGGCGGCGCAGGAGGCGTTCACCCGACTCTTCGCGCGGTGGCGGTCGGTGCGCGAGCCGCGGGCGTTCGTCTACGTCGTGGCGACCAACTTGTGCAAGCACGCGTGGCGGCAGAGCGGCCGGGAGCGGGTCGCCGTGGCCCGGCTCGGTCAGGGCCTCACCGAAGGGCGGCCCGCGCACGACCCGTGGCTGCGCGACCTGGTGGAGCGGCTGCCGGTCAGCCACCGCGAGGTCGTGCTGCTGCACTACTACGCCGATCTGCCGGTTGCCGAGATCGCCGCGGCGCTGCGCCGACCGGTGGGGACCATCAAGCGCCGACTGCACGAGGCGCGCAACCAGCTGGCGGCCGCGGTCGCCCTGAGCGAGAGGGAGGTGTCGGCATGAGCACCTTCCCAGGGGCGTTCGTCCCGGTGGCACCGCCGGCGGACGGGCTTCGGCTTGCGTTCGTCGCGGCCCGCCGTCGTCGCAATCGAAAGGCCGGCGCCACCGGCGCTGCCGGGCTGCTCGCCGCGGTCACGCTGCTCGCCTCCACGGGCGGAGCGGGCGACCGCACGCTTCTCCAGCAGGAGCCGTTGCCGCCCTCGTCGACGACCGGACTCGGCCTGCCGACCGGGACCAGCCATCCCTCGACCGCGCCCACGAACGCCTCGACGCCGGCAGCCTCGACGCAGATCGGGGTCGGGCCCGCATCTCGTGCGGACGTCGTGGTCCGGTCGGCGGGCGATCGCAGTCAGACCGGTAGTGACGACGAGGTCGGTTCGCCGAGTCAGGGTGTGCGCGCGCAGGGCACGAAGGCCGTGTCGGGTCCGATGACACGGGGCTCGGGCTACCTGTACACAGGCGGCGACGTGACCTGCCCGGCGCGCAAGCAGCAGGAGCGGCAGCGCGGGCTGTGCACCGACGTCTTCGCCGGAACCTCGTCCACGCCCAACCACGTGAGCATCCAGGCCGAGATCTGCAACGTCGGCACGGCGACCGAGCTGCTCAGCTACGCGACCGCACGCGAGCTGGACCTCACCGTCCGCAAGGCCGGCCTGGAGGTCTGGCGCTGGTCGCTCGGCCGGCACTTCGCCAACACGGAGCACGAGCTGACGGTCGGCGCCCAGGAGTGCATCACCTGGACCACCGACTGGGCCCGCGTCGACTCGCACGGTGTGCCGGTCAAGGCCGGCAGCTACGAGGTCGTGGCGGACTTCGATGCCGACGAGGTGGCGGGGCCGGACCGGCACCCGTCGTACCCGATCACGATCCAGCAGCAACCGTAGGATCGAGCTGTCGCCGGGTTAGCTCAGTTGGTAGAGCACCGCTCTTGTAAAGCGGATGTCGTCGGTTCGATCCCGACACCCGGCTCCGCCTCGAAATCGGCTCTGACCTGCACGTTCTTGCTTCCTCGGCTCCTGCAGACCCGAACTGCTGGCGGTCCATGGCAGCCAAGTTGGCAGCCATCGCGGGGCGGAAGGCACGTCGCGGGGCTGCTCGAACGACGAGACCGCAGGCGAACACCAGAACGGCGTGAAGCACTCCGCCCGACGCTTGTCGCCGCTCTTGCTCCCGTATCCACAGTCAGATCGCAGTTCTGACGCAGTAGACCTTCACTCTAATGGGCTGTAACCTATCCGTCTAACACTCCGATAAATGAGCGACAGCCGTGCAGTTGGGTATGCCATAGTCCGCGGCACGGGGAGTGCGAAGGGAGTTCGTGGTCCATGTGAAGGGACATGTTCTGGACATCGCAGACGCAGTGGAGCGGGCGCGGAAGGACGGCATCGTCAAGCCGCCTTCGGAGCAGGCTCAGAGGTTGCTGGAAACAATCGGCCCGCGTGTGGCAACCGTGGGTGTAGGGCTGGCGGACGCCCGGCCTGTGAAGGCATGGGCGAGCGGTCAGGCGGAGCCACGCGAAGCCGCCCTGGACAAGTTGAGGCTGCTGTACGTGGTGAACGAGGCCATCCTCGCGATCTACGAGCAGCCAAATGTCGTCGTCGGGTTCCTGCGGTCGGCCAATCCGCAGCTCGACGACGAGAGCCCTCTGCGCGTGATCGCCTCTGGGGCGCCCACCGCTGAGGCCATGGTGATCGGGGCCCTGAGGGCCTTCTTGGAGGGGTAGCCACGGAATGACTGACGAGATCGGGTACCGCCTAGTACCTCTGCCTGACGCGGGAGCGCTCCGCGTGCATCCCGATCCGTCTCACCTCCCTCGGCTCAGCCTCCTCGAGCCGGGACGCAACCGCTTCGACGACCCGCAGCGAAGCTTCTCGGTCCGGTATGCCGCGAAGAGTCTTCGCGGCTGCCTCGTCGAGACGATGGCCAGGTTCCGTCCCGATCCGCCCACCGAAACGCTGCTGTCGCAGGTGGCCGGCATCGACGACGGCGACGTGGAGCACCTCGATCCCGCGGACGGCCTCGAGTCGTGGCTTGCGGCGCAGAAGGTGGGGGTGGTGCGCCCCGATCAGTGCCACCCCGACCTGGTCGACGTTGAGGACGTCCGCGTTCTCACGACGCTAAACAAGCACCCCCTGGTGCGGTCAGCCCTCGACGAGAGCGGGCTCGGGACCCGGCTGTCCCCGATCCACCTCGACTCGGCCGTCATCAGGCTCGGAGGCCCCATCGGACGACCCATCACTCAGGCTGTCGCTCGGGCGGCACGTGATTGGCTCGAGTGCGACGGGCTCGCATACTGGTCCAGGCTCGACCCCGACGAGCGCTGTTGGGCACTGTGGGAGGACACGGCCGTCATCATCGAGACACATCCGCTCGACCCGGCCAACCCCGAGCACCGTGCCGCTGTCCGTAGCGTCGCGGCCACGTTCGAGATCCTGTTGCCGTCCGCCTGGGCCTAGCGCCGACCGTGGCCCGGTCTTCGGGCTCGGGCACCGCCACCCTTGTACAGCTGCAGCCCGTGGCGCTCCTGGCACGTCGCCCGGACCGCGGCCGGCGTTCGCGACCCTGAGTCTGCAGCGCGACGGCTCTCGCCGTCCACACGTACCGACGTCTTCGACAGCCTGCCGTCGAGGGCTACTTCGCCGCGATCGCCGCAGCCAACTCTTCCGGCTTCGCGGCCATGACGTCGCCGACAGATAGAGCGGTCACGAAGAAGGTGGAGAGCAACACCGACATGGGAAGACGCCAGTCCCGACGGTAGGGCTTGAGGTCCCACTTCTCGGCGAGCGCTCGGTCGGTATCTCCGTCGACGCGACTCACGACGCTGTTGGCGGCCTGCTGCTTCGGGACCCCGCTCCTCTGGTAATACGCCGCCGAGTTGCGCGCCGCTCGATTGACGATGTTGTAGACGCTGCCAAGACTGAAGTGCTCAAGAGCTCGCGCGACGGCCAGCCTGGTTCGCTCGCCCACCTTCAGCTCGAAACCGTGCTCGCTCATCTGTAGGTCCAAGTAGTCGAGTGCGTCCGCCAGTAGGAGTTCACTCGTCAGGTCAGCTGCGGCGGCGCGCCAGTCCTCGGTCCATGGTTCAGCTATGGCCGCGTACAGGGCGCGGAGTGCCGTGGCGTTTCGTGGGCCGGTTGGTCCGCTGCCAGTCACCACGAAGGATGTCTTCTCGACGAAGATGCCGAGCTCACCGTCGGGGGTGTAACCGAAGGCGTCTGGCGGGCTTGCCGGATGCACCCGGAGAAGGCCGCAACGCCAGAGTTGCCTGACTAACTCAGCAGCGTCCAAGCTGATGGGCGCATAGGGCTCGCTGGCCGGCCATTCCGCCAGCGGAAGGGTTCGAACAAGATCATGGTCGGCCCGGCGAAGAAGCGCCAAGAGCGCAATCACGTGCCGCAGGTCTTGTTCCGTCACGTGTAGAGGCTCTGTGTCTCGCAGGGCAAAGTGCTCTGCGACGTCCGCGGCGAGTTCGTTGCGCCGTCGCGCTTCTTCCGCCTCAGCAGCACGTCGCTGCTCAGCAATTTCCTCGGCCGCTCGCCGTCGACAGTCGCCGCAGGCCGGCGGCGCATACGAGTAACGGGAGCGGCGCGCGGTCAGGTCCGACCGGCTCGTGACCTCGGTCAATGCTCCGCAGGAAGGACACGCGGATGTGCTGTCCCGGGCGGTCACCAATGCTCGCACCCGTTTAGCGGTCTCGTGTGCTGGCCAGCCGGCGTGGCGAGCGATCTCTGCTGCGGTGAACAGCCAGCGTCCGGAGTCGTCGACAAGCCAGTACGCGATGCCCGCTTCGACACCCTCACCGGTGGCTTCGACCTCGAGCAGTTCGGGCAGGCGGCCGACTCTGCCAAGCGCCGAGACCTGGCCTGCTGCTGTGTCGGTCACGCCTGCACCCTAGAAGGGTCCCCGGACGTTGCGTCCCGCTGCAAAGACTGTCCAGAGCCCGTACGAGCATCGGCAGCCAAGGTTGAGCCGTGGCCAGACGGGCTGACCCGCGCTCGTGGTCACAGTGCTCGCCTAGCCCGCAATCGGCATCAGCGTTGGTTGCCGGTCGCTGCCGAGTTCATCGATCGGTAGGACTCGACTCGCCCCACAGTGCCGCGGCCATCTGGGCAGCTGCGGCACGTTCCAGTTCCGGCATGACGTGGCTGTAGGTGTTCATCGTCAGTCCGATGCTGGAGTGGCCGAGGATCTCCATGACCACCCGCGGCTTCACGTTCATCTCGAGCAGCAACGTGGCGGCCGTGTGTCGTGCGTCGTGGAGTCGAGCCCGACGGACGCCGGCGGCGACGAGAAGCGCCTGCCAGTCCTTGTGGTCACGGCTGTGCTGAATCGGGCGTCCGGTCGCCGTGCGAAACACCAGATCCCACGACGCTCCTCGCGTTGCGGACGGTGGCGTCCACCACTCCAGCCCCGCTTCGCGCCGTTCGCGCTCCTGCTCCGCGCGCTGATGACGTAGCGCGTTGAGGAGCGGCGGAGGCAGCGTGACGACTCGTTGCCCCGCCCGTGACTTCGGCTTCTCGAGGCGCATCGGTTCACCGATTCGCTGCGGGCACTCGACAGGTCGGTTGTCACACGGGTTCGCGCGATCGCAGCCGTGCGCGAAGCGTGATCGCGCGAGCGACTGCTTGATGGCGACCGTTCCGCGCTCGAGGTCCACGGCGTCCCAGGACAGGCCGAGCGCCTCGCCCTGCCGTAGGCCGAGCGAGAGCGCGACAGACCAGCGCGCCGAGTTCCGCACGTTGGCAGCAGCGGTCAAGATCCGTCGCGCTTCTGCCTTCGTGAGCGGCTCGACTTCCTCACGCTTCTGCCGCGGCGCGTCGACGAGGGTGCAGACGTTCCGCGCCACGAATCCTCGCTGCAGCGCGACCTTCAACGCTCGGGACAACGTGCGGTGCAGCTTCAACACGGTTGCGCCACTGAGCCCACGATCCAGGAGCGCGATTTCGAGTTGCTCAACCCTCTCTGCGGTCAGGTCGCGGAGCCGAAGGCGGCCGAGTTCCGGTGCCAGGTGCAGTCGAATGTGGGTGCGCTGGTCCTCCCTCGTGCTGGGACGCACCCTGCGGGACTGCACGTTGTCGAACCAGTACCAGAGCCATTCCTCGACGGACGGGCCTCGACCGTCGCGCGTGAGCGGTACGCCGGCATCGACCTGCACGAGAGCTTCGCGGACCTTCCGGGCGACCACCGCTTTGGTCGGGCCGGAGAGGTATTTGCGGTCGCGCTTGCCGTCCTTCCAGCCGAGGTCAACCGCGGCGCGCCAGCGCCCATCCTTGGTCTGGTAGATCGCTCCCTCACCGTTCGAGCGCCGCTTGCTCATGCCTTGCTCCTTGATCGCAGGCGCGGATCGTCAGCCGTCACCGCTCACCTGACAGTGGCGGCAATCAGCCTGCGCGTGAGAGGTCGGCGAGAAAGTTGTGGAGAGCCTGTGCCGGGACGCGCCGGCAGCTGCCGATTCGGACGGACTCGAGCTCGCCTTTCGCGAGCAGCTCGTACAGCTTGCTTCGGCCGATCCCGAGGGCGCGCGCGGCTTGAACGGGTGTGAGCAAGAGCTGATCCATGAGGACTCCCGGGGAGGTGGCCCTCGGGCCGCGCTGTCTACGGTCCGCTGGCGTTTGTCGTCTGCCCCAGGGTTCGCAGCTCTGTACCCGCGCGCGTACCCAGGCGTTCGGCGTATGGCGGTCGCAACGTGGGGCCGCCCGCGGGTACGCGCATGGTGAGCCTCCGATCGAGCGCATCAACTGCCCGACGAGGGGAGATCACATGTCAAAGCGACACCGGAAGGCGCGGCAGGCAGAGCCGACCGCCAGCCTGAGGTTCATCAGTCCCGAGCGGGATGTGCCCGACATGCTCGGCTACCTGCGCTTGATCGCTGAAGCGCGCGCTGAGCTGAACGCATTCCAGGATCACTGGGTGCACTGCCTGATGGCGTGCGGTGTCACCCTCGCCCAGATTGGCGAGGCGCTGGGTGTGACGAAGCAATCCGTCCACGCCCGCTACTCAGGCAGTGTCCGTCCTGTGGGAGCAACCAAGGACGGGGTTTCCGTCTGGACGTCCCTAGGGGCGTCTGAGGCTCCAGCGGAGGGCGCCGTCAAGGATCGCTGACAGGCGATCCAAGTGTGTCTCGATTCGTTGATCTTGAATTTGAGGAGGTGAGGTCAGACGGACCGTGAGGTGGGGCGCAGAGTGAGGTGAGGGGTCCGCGAGAGCACAGGGCGGTGAGCAGATCGCGAGGACCGGGGTGGCTGAGGGATGGATATCCGGAAGAGGCCAGGGGTCCCCGTTCGACCTGACCTACCTGCCGGGGGTGCGCAGTCGGCCCAACCACAGGGCGGTCTCGGCGAGCTCACCCCTCAGGTCCACGGGCCATCCGACCGGCTGGCCCACCGAGCACACAACCCGTTGCGTGTTGCAAGGACCGCGCCCCCGGCAGGCGTGGATCTCGTGGGTGAGCTCGATGCGTCGCCCTCCCGCTTGTTCCAGGCACGCGAGGACGTCGGCGTCTCTCGCAGCCCAGGCGGCGCCGCGACTCGGGTAGGTACCGAGCAGCTGCGGCGCACGGGCTGGAACGGCAGAGTGGCCAAGCCGGTACAGCGCGAACTCTGAAGACACGGCGAGAGCCTGTGCGCGAGGCCGGTCGGCTCGGCGTGCAACGACTCAATCTGTGGACGCTGGCTCTGGCCGCACGGACTGGACGTGGGTACGTGGGTGGGTACGGCAGAGGGTTAGTGCGGCCGCTCGGGTAGCGCAGCGATTCCGCTGCTGGAACGACCGTACGCGTACCCGCGGGCGCGCAGTGCTGCCAGATCAGGCGGCATTGGACAGCCTGTTCCTCATCCGCAGGACTAAGCCACTCCCGGCGGCGAGGCCCACGAGCAGCATGATCGCCGGATACGGCGCCTCTGGCACATCGGGTCCTGGCTGGGCCGTGTCGAGACCGAACCAGCGTCCGGCGAAGTACGACGCGCAGATCCCGGCGTTCCAACTGGGCGGCGCACCGTCGCACTGATCCTCGCCACTACCGGGGTCGTACGGCCAGCCATGGCTCTGGCCGGTTAGCTCGTAACTCTCCACGAGCGGCTGCCCGGCGGCGTCGGTGTAGACCTTGTGCGGGTAGCCCTTCACAGTGCCCGTGAAGTCGGGGGTGTCATCAACCCCGTTGAAGTTGGTCCATTGCTTCACAAGCTCGTTCAGGTTCCTGGGGCTTACCAACGTGTCAGCCGTCCCGTGCCAAATGGACACCCGAGGCTTCGGTCCGGCGTAACCGGGGTAGCCGCTGCGGGCCAGGTCACCCCACGCCTGGGAAGTCTTGGTCGCGCTGCCGTCGACGCACTCGCCCCCTCTCACGGGCGACTTGCTGCCATCGACGCCGACCGCGATCGCACCTTCCTCACCGCACTTGTACGGGCCGCCGGCGACGATGGCGCCCGCCTTGAAGACATCGGGGTAGGTCGCCAGCATCACCGAGGTGAATAGCCCACCGCCTGAGTGACCCATGATGAAGACGCGGTAGGGGTCTGTTGCGTGATTCGTTTGCGTCCAGTCGACCATCTGTTTGATCGAAAGAGCTTCGCCTTGGCCGCGCCCGATGTCCTGGGGATCCCAGAACCGGAAGCAGTTGGTGTCGTCGTTCGCCGGGCTTTGCTCCGGGAAGACGAGGGCGACCTTCCAGCGCTCCGCGAGCTTCGTCCAGCCGGTCTCATCGTCGTAGAGCGCTGCATCTGCAAAGCAGCCGTGCAGGACAACCACCACCGGTGAATTCGGCGGCAGGTCAGCGGGGATCCACTCGAACATCAACAGGTTTCCAGGGTTCGAGCCGAACTGCGGCACCGGCGTCAGTTGGCCCGGCGCCGCGAGCGCCGGACGCGCGGACGCGACGAGCGTCGTTGCAAGAAGCAGACCCAGGAGGGCTGCCAGGACATTGATCTGCCTGACGCACCTCGCGCTTCGCGTGCCCACGTCCCCGCCCTTCGTTCGTGTTGTCAACGGTGCAGGGTCGACGCGCTTCCGTGTTTATCGGAGGCAGATTCACCGAAATTGCGATATGGGTCAAGGGAGGTTGGACCGCGGTAGGCCGGGTCACTGTGCTTGGCCGCACGTTGGCCAATAACTCGCCCTACAGCTCAGGCGGTAAGTGCGGCTCGAACAGCTGCCCGACCCGCCCCTTCCCACAGCGCACCGGCAGCGAGGAGGCCAGCGATCACGAGGACGACCGCGACGGGCCTCGTAGCGTGCGAGGCCGGCGTGAACGAGCTGGCTCGGAACGGCGGGGCGGTCGTCACCGCGGGTGCCGCGACCTGCGGTGCCAGCGGAGTGGCTGCCGGTGCGCCGGCAGCGCCAGGGGCGGAGGGTGCGACGACACCCACTGCCGGTGGAACGTCGGGGCCGAGCGGCGGAGGAGCGGTGCCCACGTCCGCTTCGGGCGCAGGTGTCTCGGTGCCAGTGCCATTGGGCACAGCGGAGGCGGTCGTCGTGAGAGAGCTCGCGTCCGGCGCTGCCAGAACGACGCGGTCGGTCTGGCTCGTCGGCAGGACGGCGACAGCGAGCACGCCGTCGACGACCAGCCGTGCCACGTCGACCACGTAACGGCTGCCGTCGGTCGAAGGGGCGGCAGTCAGCTTCGCGGAGCAGTTGTACGTCGGCGCATCCGCCATGGGCCCGCCGTGCTCGACGATGATGGCCGGATTCGACAGCGGACACACCTGAAGGGTGCTGGCCGGCGTCGTCGCGGAGTTCGCGGCGATGGTCAGGGTGAGCTTGCCGGCCGCCGTGCCGGGGGACAGCTCGTACACCACGGCGGCGAAGGCGGTGGGCGTCGAGTCGGCACCACCCTCGACGAGCAAGCCATCAGACGGAACGTCCGGGGGAGGCGGAGGCGTCGGCGAGCCCAGCACCGAACCTGGGTTGAGCGACGTCCACCAGCCAGCGGCAGCAGGGGCTGCCGCGCTTGCAGCGGGTACGTCGCACCACAGCAATGCGATGCCCGTGACGAGAGTTCCGGCCAGGACAGGCGCCCATCGAGGTGTCATCTGTTGCCCTCCCCAAGGAACACGGCCCGGGCGATGTCGTCGCGCTCGAGCAGCTCTGCTGTCCTGCCTTCGAACTTCACCTGCCCCTTCTCGAGGAACACGGCTCGCTCGCACAACTCGGCGGCGATGTTGAGACTCTGCTCGACGAGGACCAGCGTGACGCCCGTTTCGTGGATGCGCGCGACGATCTCGAGCAGCTCGCCCACGATGACCGGCGCGAGCCCGAGCGAGAGCTCGTCGATGCAGAGCACCTTGGGCTCCAGCATCAGGGCCCGCGCGAGCGCCAGTTGCTGCTGCTCCCCGCCCGACAGCGTCCCGGCCAGTTGCGTCAGCCTGTCGCCTAGGCGAGGGAACGTTTCTAGTGCCACCGCACGCCGTTCCCGGACCCATGACTTGTTTCGCCGTACGACGAACCCCTGCATCTGCAGGTTGTCATCGACAGTCATGTCCGCGAACACGGAGCGGCCACCGGGAATGAGCACCAGTCCGCGTCCCGCGAGCCTTTCGGCTGGCTCCGCACTGATGTCCTCACCCGCCAGTAGCACCTGTCCGCTCTGGGCTCGCTCGAGCCCGGCGATGACCCGCAACAGCGTGGATTTTCCGGCGCCGTTGGTACCCAGCAGTGCGAGTGCCTCGCCGGCTTGCACGTCGAGGGACACTCCGAACAGAACCTGCAGCTTGCCGTAGCTGAAGTCGATGTCCGTTGCACGCAGGATTGGCTCGGCGCCGTCCAGGGGTTGTTCGCTCATGAGAACGACGGGTGGAACGTCGAGTCGATCACGCGCCAGCAGTTGCAGCTGGGGAGGAACTGATCGGTCCGCCAGAACTCGTCGCCGTAGGTGACCTTGGACCCGGTGAACCGGTTGGGCCGGAAGTCGTTCGGGCCGTCCGGGTAGGAGAAGTCGACCGAGCCGGCGGCGGACAGGCCTGCGGCCAACTGGGCTCTGCTGAGGGCAGATGCGTGTTCGGCCGCGGCTTTGAGCATCCAGACGTCGTTGCAGGCCAGCCCGCCGAGACCAGCGGACTGCTCGTAAACGCTGGGGTCGCCGGCGGCCTTGAAGATGGCGTTGCACTTAGCGGTGCCGGCGGACGGTCGGTACCCGGGGGTCTTCTCCTCGCCGTATCGCGAGTCGGTGATGGCAATGGCATCGGCGATGTTGGAGTAGTCAGGATGCTGCGTGCCGTACGTGGTCGCGACTACGCCGTCGTCGGGGATTCCCCACTTCGGCCTGAACTGCTGCTGCTGGGCGATGTTGGTGAAGTTCGGGAAGTCGCCTGTGTCCTCGAACAACGTCATGTGGGTGACGCCGGCCTGCTTGAACTTGATGATGGCTGCCTGGATGTCACTGGGCGAGGCGAAGCCACTTGTCGGGCAGCCGAAGTTGTAGCTCTCGACGGCGGACTTCGGCACGCCGGCCTGCTCGAGCCAGCTGAAGTACTGGCTCGGGATCGACTGCACGCAGTCGCGGTAGACGACTCCCAGCTTGACGAAGCCTTTCCCGAAGAATCCGCGCTGCTTCAGCCCGAAGACAGCATTGCGGTAGCGCATCTCGGCGATTGTGGTGCTGAACAGGTACGGGTAGTACTGCTGGAGCTGCGCAGCGGGTAGCGGCGAGCTCGTGCGGAACGGCAGGCCGGCCTTCGGGTAGCACGTCGCGATGTCCGGGCTGACGGTGTATGCGCCGAGGTCGATGACGAAGAACGGCTTGGCCTGGACGACTTCCAGGCATAGCTGCTGCAGGTTCGAGTTGTCGGCGGGGTTGCCGGTGAAGAACACTGGCGCCACCTTGCGGCAGGCGATTCCACCGGAGGCGTTGGTCGCGTCGATGACGTCTTGGAACCACTTGCGCTGGACCTCGGGTTGGGGCAGGCCGAAGGCGCTGTTGCCGGCCTGACCGACGAGGTTGATCAGGATGATCGCGACCTTCATCTGGGTCGGGCTCACGCCCTGATCCGACCCGGGCGGCGCGGTGCAGCCGCCAGATCCGCCGGCGGTCGGTGCGTTCCCGCCGGTGGTCGTTCCGGCCACCGGCCCGCCGCCCGTCGTCGTACCGCCAGGTCCGCTGACCGACTGGGGTCCGGCTGTCCCGCCGACGCTTCCCGGCGAGCCAGTCGTGCCGCCGACAGCTGGCCCACCGGGAGCGCCGGCGACGGGACTCTGACCAACGGGTTGACTGGGCTGCTCGGCCGCGTCGAGCGTCTCGCGGTTGTTGCCGTGCGGTGGTGCGAGCAGCCACGCGGCGAGAGCAAGCACCAGGGCGGCTGCCACGCCGGCAACGGCTCGTTCGCTTCGCGGAGCCCGGCGCAGCCACAGGCGGAACTGCTGGAAGACCGTCATGAGGTTGCCTTTCCGGCGAGTGCCGATTCCGCTGATGTCGTTGCCGTGGTCGAACCGGAGCGCCGTACTGCGGTCTCACTGCTGCCGAGGTAGCTCGAGATGACGAGTGGGTTCTCGCGAATTTGCGTTGGTGTGCCCTCGGCGATGACGGTTCCTGTCTCCATGGCGTAGACGCGGTCGCACAGACCCATCAGTAGTGGCATGTCGTGCTCGACGATCAGGACCGCGCAGTCGAGCTCGTCACGAACGCGTCGCAGCAGCGGGCCGAACGCCTCCGCCTCGCGCTGGGCCACACCTGCAGTCGGCTCGTCGAGGAGCAGCAGTTTGGGCTCGGCGGCCACCTGGGCGGCGAGGTCGCAGATGCGTCGCGTGCCCGTCGACAGCTCGCTGGTCAGTGTGTCCGCCCAAGGACCAAGCCCGAAGCGCTCGACGATGCGGCCGGCGTCGCGGCGGCTACGGGATTCTGTCGCCCGCGCCCAGGGGGCGGCCGTCATCGCCGACAACGTCCCGACTCGACGGCGGTAGGTCATAGCGACCTGCACTGTCTCGGTCACGGTGAGCCCACCGAACAAGCGCGCGTCCTGGAAGGTGCGGGCGACGCCGAACGCCGACCTGAAGTCCGCGGGCAGGTCCGCCACCTCCCAACCGAAAATCCGCACCGAGCCTGTGTCAGGTCGAAGCACTCCTGAGATGACGTTGATGAGCGTCGTCTTTCCGGCGCCGTTGGGGCCGATGAGGCCGACGATCTCGCCTGCCTCGACGCGGATGTCGGGTTCGGCCAAAGCGATGACTCCGCCGAAATGAACGCGCAGTCCCTGCGTTACAAGGGGGCTGGCACCGCCAGCGTCCGCGCTCAGCCGCTGCGGGGCTGCGCTCGCGCGTGGCGCAGTGACCGCTGGCGAGGCGATCAGGGGGGCAGGAGGCGGCACCCAGGCCGCCATGTGCACGGCCCGGCGGTTCAGGTAGAGCTGCCAGCCACGCTGCGCCGCGCCCGCGATGCCGAGCGGATACCAGACGAGCGTCGCCAGCATCAGCGCACCGGCGAGGAACAACTGGAAACCGATGTTGTGGCCGAAGTCGCCGAAGATTGGTGCGACGACAGGACCGAGGAAGAAGGTGCCTAGGTAGAGCAGGCCCGAGGCGCTGATCGCGCCCGTCAGCGAGCCGAGCCCTCCAATCACTGGTATGGCGACGATGGCGATCGACACGTCGGGCGTGAACTGCGTCGGCGACGTGACCTGCCAGGCGGCCGCCCACAGGACGCCGGCGGCAGCCGCGTACGCACCGGACACGGCAAGGATCGCCAGCTTGACTGTCGGCGGACTGATGCCGAACGCGCTGACCGCTCGCTCGTTGTCGCGAACGGCGATGACCAGGCGACCTGGACCCCATCGGCGGAGCGCGCCTGCCGCTGCGGTCGCGATCACGAGCACGCCGAGTGCCAGGTAGTAGATGGACAGTTGCGACCGTGGGGTGCCGAGACCGATGCCCAGGTTCAGCGGGGCGACGTTCACGAAGGGCTTTGTGGAACCCACCCAGCCCTGCCTGTACAGCCAGTCGGTGGACACAACAGCGAAGCCCGTGGTCGTTACGGCCAGGGCCAAGCCACCGACCCGCAGGGCAGGCAGACCGACCAGCACCATGACGACCGCGCCGATCAAGGCCGCCGTTACGAGGATCGCCAATGCGCTCCAGTGGGGCGACCATCGGGCGGTGAGGTACGCCGCGAGGCCGACGATCGCGAAGTGACCGAGAGATACCTGCCCCGCCCAGCCGACCAGCATTGTCAGGCCGAGCCCCACGAGGGCGTAGATGACGACCAGGGTCAGCAGGAACCGGTGCGCGGAGGTATCGAAGTAGGGCAAGAGCGGGAAGGCCACGCCGATGACCAGTCCGATGCCCGCCAACCCCCGGCGCTGATACCGAACCAGCGGGCTTGACCGCAGGATGTCCGGCACGCGCAGGATCGGACGACTCTCAACGAGTCCGCCGGCGAAGGAGAACGCATGCGCGATTGCCTTGCCGCGCACCAGCACGACCAGCAAGATGGCGACGAAAACGGTCACCTCGGCCGCAGCGGCGTTCGAGGTCTCGGCGGAGACGATGGCACTCAGCACGCCGAGCGCCAAGCCGCCGACCAGGGCTGCAGGCAGCGAGACGAACGCTCCGAACGCAGCGGCGCCCAGTGTGAGCATCAGCAGGTACGGCCCGAGCATGGCGACGTTGAAGCTGGGCTGCGTCGGCGCCTGGAGCACGGCTGATACCGCGGACAAGGCGCCCGCCAGCGCCCATGTCACCGCCGAGACCCGGCTGACGGAGATGCCGCACAGTCTGGCCACGTCCGGGTTGCTGGCCGCGGCGCGAATGCTCTTGCCGAGCGTCGTGAAACGCAGGAAGAGGGCGAGCCCGAGCACGAGGGCTGGGACGAGCACGGCGGTCAGGACCGACATGCCGGTCAGTACGACGTCCCCGATGGTGATGCTCGAGGTGAACGGCTGGGGGTACAGGGCGGCGGTCTCGGCGCTTGGGCCGAGGCTGTGTACGTAGGTCAGGCCCAGCAAGAGCTCAGCAACCGCGACGGAGGCGAGCAGCAGCCGAATCGTGGATCCGCCCTGACGCCGTAAGACCGCGATAACGAAGCGTTCGACGAGGAGCCCGGTTACTAGCCCGACGAGGATGGCGAGCGGGAACGCGAGCCAGAAGTTCCAGCCCCACTGCAGCACCCACTTGGCCAGCAGCATTGCGGACAGCGTTCCGAGCTGCGCGTGTGCGAGGTTCAGGAATCGGTTGGCCTTGTAGACGAGCACGAAGCCGACTGCGAGCAGGCCGATGGTGAGGCCGTTCAGGAGGCCTACGACGAGCGTTCCAAGGCTCACGCTGATCGCGTCTTCTCCTGCGAGATCATGCAGCGGAAACGACGGACGGCCAGACCGCCGAACAGCAGCACCATCGCGCGTCCTGCGACGTCCCTCGAGAGCCCGGTTGTCGGCAGCGCCCCGGCCGGGGCGGCTGCAGGCGGCGCCTTCGGCGGAACGGCCTTCGCCGGCACCGGTGCGGCGGCGGGAGACGCATTCCGTAGCGCAGCGGCTATTCCGTTGGTCAGCTTCACCGCATAGAAGCCGCTGTTGGAGTCGCTGTACCAGACCTGGTCGTGGTCCACGTCCCATGCCGGTGCAGACATGGCGTGGCTTCCCTTAGGCGATGGCATGTTGAAGTAGCCGGCTTCACGGGGGTGCTGGGGGTCGCGGATGTCGAAGATCCGAAGTCCAGATCCGATGAAGCTGCACGCTGCCAGCCCGGGGTTTGTTCTCTGGGGGATCGAGCAGTAGTGGGCGGTGTAGCCCCCATAAGGGGACTCAGGGGCTCCCGGGTCTGTCTGCTGCGAGGTGCCCGTGCGGTTGGCGGGTACGTGCACCTCGAGCCGGATGTTGGCTGCGACGAAGGGCTTGCGGTCGTTGGCGATGTCGATGATGCGGGCAGCGCCGACGGTGCCATCGGGCTTGTTGAACTCGTCCACCTCGAGCAGGTAGGGGTGCTTGTCAACGGTGAACGGCACCGGCACCTGCGGGATCGACACGGTGGCCCAGTTCAGGTTGCTGATGACCGGCGCCTGCGGAGCCGGCTGCCGCGCCTGGATCTGGCTGACGTCGAGGATGTCCAGCGACAGGTTCGAGATTGAGTCGTTGGCTGCGTACAGCCTCTTACCGTCGTCGCTGACGGACATCCCGTGATAGATGGCTCCGGGGTCTGCCCAGAGCAGCAAGGGAACCTTGGGGTTCGTCAGGTCGATGGCGGCGACCATCGCGCCGTAGGTGGACGAGGCGTAGAAGGTGAGCCCGTCCGGTGCCATGGCGCTCTCGTGGCCGAGCACGCCAAAGGGGGTGCTGGACTGCAGTTGAGGCTGGCGACAGTCCTGCGTGAGGTCGTAGACGTCGACGACGCCCGGTTCCGTGACCGCGTTACCGGCAACCGCTACAAGCAAGCCACGCTTCTGGTTGAGCTGCAGGGACTCATGGGGCGTCAACATCGCCGGGGTCGTCAGGTTGGCGGTCTTCACCGGCTTGGCTGGGTTGGTCATGTCGAGGACGAATACGCCTAGGCCGTCTTTGTTCAAGTTGGCGAGCGCGTCGGTGGGGAAGAACTGGGTGGAGTCGTAGTAGGCGCACGCACGTCCGGTCTTGTCGACGTACCGAAAGACCTTCAGACCGGCGGTTGAGGCAACATGGCCGACCAAGGCGGTGTTGCACATGTAGCCCTTCGCAGCTCGGCCGCTGGTGTAGTCGGAGGCCGGGACTCGTCCCTGCGCCGCGGTTTCTGGCCTGGCACCTGGACCGCAGTGGGCACGTGGTACCGCGGCCATCGAAGGCTGATCAGCCGCATGGGAGGTGGCGCCAGGGAAGCCGACGGCAAGAATGAGGAGCGCCGTAGCGAGCGCCGAGCGCGCTGCGGTCGCGCGCCCGTGCCGTGTCGTTCTGCGGCGTTCCATGGGCTGTCCCTTCTTGCTTGTCATGGCGTCGTCGGGATGACGAGGGTCGAGGGGTGCTGCGCGTCGTGATAGACGCTGAGGACCGATCCGGCCGACGCCGCGAGGGCGGGCGCTGTCGGCAGGAAGCGGACTGAATCGGCGGGCTGCAAAGACAGGCGCAGCAGGTGACCGGCCTTGATCCGCGCGGCCACTGGCCGGATCTCAATCCACCAGTCGTAGACCTGGCCCGACTTGATCGGCTCGACGGAGGCCTGGGTGTAGGGGTGGAAGGGCATCAGGCCGGCACTCCCCAGCCGCGTCGTCCGCTGCGGGTCGAGCTTGCGGAAGGACAGGGTGTCCCATCCCGAGGTCAGCTCATCTGCCCGGCCGGTAGCCGGATCGACGTCCTCGACGTGCAGCGTGAGGAACGCGTCGGACGACGTGGTGGAGACGTAGAGATGCGCGCTCATCGGTCCGGTGAGATCCAGCGGCCGAGTGAGCGGCAGGTCGAAGGTCAGCCCCGTGCGGTCGTTCAGGGAGTCGTCCGTCTCGCAGGGCGTAGACGGCGCAAGTCCGAACGTGCCGACGTAGGTCGACCGGGTGCAGGCGCCGGATACGGGTTGCCAGGGCAGCGCATCCGCGGAACCGCTGCCTGCGCCGCGGGTCAGCGCTCCTGCCGCGGTCAGTGACAGGCGCTGGTAGGTCACCCCAGGCACGGGCCAGGTGCGCGACGTGTGGAAGTGGCCTTCGCCGATCCGCTGGTACGTCACCGGGGCGGATCGTTCCAGCGTCGGGTCATCGCCACCGCGGACGTAGTGGTCGAACCACCGCAGCCGCAGCTCATCGACGCTCGGAACTCCGTCCGCGGGCAGACCTTCGCCGGATGTCGTGTGGTACCAGGGGCCCATCAGCAGCTTGACGGGGACGTCGCGTCGCTGCAGTTCGTGGAACAGCAAGGGCGCGTCGCGCTGGCTCAGCGCGTCGTACCAGCCGCCGACGATGAACGTGGGCGTTTTGATCCGGTCGATCAGCCAGAGCGGGGACGATGCTCGGTAGTAGGGGCCGTCGTAGGCGCCGGAACCGCCCGCCATGGTGGTGACGTTGTAGTTGTTGGCGTTGTTGATGCTCGAAGGCCGGCTGCCGAGTGTCTCGATCGCGCGCTTCGGATCGCTCGCTGTGTAACCCGGCGGGACGGAGGCCTCAGCCGGGTCGAGGAGGTCGAACACGAACAGGCTGGTGAGATAGCCACCTGGCAGCACACTGCGGTAGTTGTCGCCGGTCGGGACGACCGGGAAGATCGCCTTCAGCGCGGGTGGTTGTTGGGCTGCGGTCAGCAGCTGGTTGATGGCGTACCAGGACTCCCCGTGCAGGCCGACGTTCCCCGTGGACCACGGCTGGGCGGCGGACCAGGCGACAAGTTCCTTGCTGTCGATCTGCTGTCGGGAGCCCCAACTGTCGAAAGTGCCGCCGGAGCTGCCCGCGCCGCGAACGTCGACGACGACGTCCACGTAGCCGCGCTGCACGAGGTAGTCGCTGTGCGGGTCTTGGCTGTCCTTGTTGTAGGGGGTCTGCACCAGCAGCGTCGGAAACCGGCCGGGTGCCGGTGTCCCGTCTGCGCGCGCCGGGCGGAAGACGTTGGCAGACAGCACCGTGCCGTCGCTCATCGTGATCGGGACGTCCTTGGTCACCGCGACCCCGTAGGTCGCCGGCCGCGGCTTCCACGGCTGTGCGTCGTGAGCGCCGGCCAGGGCGGGCAGTCCGGTCAGCAGCAGCGACAGCCCAGCGAGGCTGACGGCGAGCCTGTTTCGCATGGCGAGCCCCTGTCCGATAATCGGAGGGACATTCACCCGTAACTCAGGTGCCTGCGTCAAGGGAGGTTGGGCGGCCTCAGCAGCTTGCGCGGCGGCCCGCTGCCGTCGAGCAGGCGGCTGGTCCTGCGTTCGACGCGCCACCCGTCTGCGGCCCGGACCAACTCCCAGCGATGCGCGGTGGCGCGCAGGACGTCGAAGCCCCCCTCTCGGTTGCGGACAACCAGCTGTGACTCCGTGACCGCCACAGCGGCGTCCTCAACCAGGTGCACCGACGGCGGGCTCGTCATGTGCAGACAACCGCGCTGGACGAGCTTCTGGTGCGCCCCGGACTCGACCATCCCGGAGATGCCGTCACGTCCCTCGTAGGTCCCTGTGTCGACTTCGTAGACGCCATGTTCGGTCCACAAGGACGCGGCACCGTCCCCGTCGCCGCTGTCCACGAGTGGTCCGTAGGACGCGATCAGGTTGACGATCTCGAGTTGGTCCTCCGCCCGGCGCAGGCGGATCTCGAGTCCCGCAATGCGAGCCTCAAGATCCGTCATGCCGGAGCCTTGGATAGCGCTCTGCGCTCCGCTAAGGCTGCTAGCTGCTCGCGGTAGTGATCCGCTGACCGGCTCGACAGGCTCGCATTGACCCGCGTCGCGCCGGCCGCAGCAGCGCGGGCGAGCTTGTCGTCGACGACGTCGGGCGCACCTATCGGGTCGAGCGAACCGAGTCCGAGTACGACCTCAAAGCCCGTCGCTAACTCGGCGTCTTCGAGTAGGCCCGCGACAGCGCTGAACGACAAGCCAAATGGGGCCCACCCGTCGCCGAGCGCGACGGCTCGACGCAATGAGCGCGCGGTGCGCCCGCCGACCCAGAGCGGCACCTGCGCCTGCACCGCGGTCGGCTCGACCACCACGTCGTCGAAGGCGTAGTAAGGGCCGCGGTGCGCAGGCGTCGACGTACTGAGTCCGGCGCGCAGTGCCGCGATGGCGTCGTCTGCGCGCGCGCCCCTGTCCTCGTATGGCGCGCCGAGGAGGGTGAACTCCTCCTGAAGCGAGCCGACCCCGAGTCCCAGCGTCAGCCGTCCACCGCTGAGGCGGTCCAGCGTCCCGTAGCTCTTGGTTAGCGCCAGTGGATGGTGGTAGCCGAGGACGACGACAAGGGTCACCAGCCGAATGCGGCTGGTGGCGCTCGCTAGATAGGCCAATGTTGCCAGCGGGTCCCAGTAGGTCCCGCCGCGCTCTTTCGCGACCGCCGTGGGCACGGCCACGTGTTCGCTGCAGGTGACATGGTCGTAACCGAGCTCGTCCGCGCACTGAACGATCTCGACGAGCGTCTCTACGGCCGCGTCACGTTCCCAGTCGGCGCACATGCCGGGCACGGCGGTCAGAACCGGCGGAACCAGACCGATCGGCAGTGTCACGGCGTCGGTGCGCCAGCGGTCACGCTGCCGCCACTCGCCCACTCGGCGGATCGCGGCGACTGGGCCTGGATGAGCACGCAGCGGGTGCCGGTGTAGTTGGTCGGCATGCAGCGGTTGTTGTGGTCGCAGAGCGATCGGGTAGTCCGGTCTTGCTGCATCCGACGGATGAGGTCCGGCTCGCGGAGCAGGGCGCGAGCCATGGCGACGAATTGGAACCCGTCGTCCATCGCCTGCTCGATCACCGGGCGACTGGTCACGCCGCCGAGGAAGATGAGTGGCATTCGTACGGCGGCACGCACCTGGAGTGCTTGTTTGCGAAGGTAGGCGTCCTCGTACGGGTAGCTGCGCAAGATCCGCCGCCCGAAAAGGTGAACGCCGAGTCGGATGGGCTGCGGCATGACGGCCGCGAAGTCGCGCAGCGGTGCGTCTCCACGGAAGAGGTACATCGGGTTGAGCAGGGAGCTGCCGGCGGTGAGCTCAAGTGCATCAACCGTGCCGTCCTGCTCCAACCACTGGGCTACCTGCACGGACTCCGGCAGCGCGAACCCGCCGCGGGCGCCGTCCTCCATGTTGAGCTTGGCGATGACAGCCAACCGCCCGCCCACCGCTTCGTGGACAGCCCGCGCGAGGTCTCGGGCGAGACGGGCCCGGTTGAGCAGAGTGCCGCCGTACTCGTCCTTGCGACGGTTCAGCTTCGGGCTCAGGAACGAGCTGGCCAGGTAGTTGTGCCCGAGATGCACCTCGACGGCATCGAAGCCAGCCCGTTCGGCCATCCGGGCGGCGTCGGCATGCGCGGCCACGACCCGCGCGAGGTCCTGCAGAGTGGCCGGCCGCGACACGTTGAAGGCTGTCGTGTTCAAACGCTTGCTGGGTGCGAGCGCAGGCGAGCGGTTGGACCGCGCCTCGGCCACCGGACCTCCGTGCCCGATTTGTGCCGAGATCGCCGCACCCTCACGATGAATCGCGTCGGTGAGCGCGCGCAGGCCGGAAAGCGCCTCCTCCCGCCACAAGATCTGGTTTCGGTCGGTGCGACCGTCCTTTTTCCAGCACAGTGGGATCCGAAGCTTGGAATTCACGTGACTTGAAGTCGCGGCC
>JADMIO011385304.1_pt1 | contig 86328 bp, 83 predicted proteins | sample 8958161 | NCBI WGS metagenome assembly JADMIO01 (sample SAMN16585339, study PRJNA669376) | soil metagenome | isolation source: Crop rotation soil | place: USA: Cullars Rotation, Alabama | collected 2011 | reverse complement strand
TCCCGCCGATCCGTTGCGAGTGTTACGCGGCGGCGACTGGTTCGGCAACGCACTCCGTTGCCGGTCGGCCTTCCGCGGGTACGGGGCTCAATCCACACGCAGCGACGACGTCGGCTTTCGCTTGCTGCGGCCGCTCTAGCGTGCCAGACTGATGGGAATGAAGTGGGTCGACGATGAGGTTTCGTCTCGCAAGAAGAGCCTGGTGACTATGCCCGCCATCCGATTCCAATCCACGCCGTACACCCTCGGCGCTTGCATTATTGTCCGAGTTCCGAAAGCCGCCGGTGCGAAACTTCCGTCGCGCGGTTTGGTGCTGGCTGAAGGAACGGTGAACGGCACGCCGTTTCAGGGCCCGCTTGAGCCGGACGGCCAGGGAAGCCACTGGCTTAAGCTCGATAAGAAGTCGCGAGTCAGCGTTGGCGAACCTGCGGAGCTCGTGCTCGAACCGATGGAAATGTGGCCGGAGCCCGAGGTGCCTGCAGATCTCAAGAAAGCGATTGCGACGGGCGGCGCGACGGTTCGGCAAACCTGGAAGGACATCACGCCGGCCGCGCGGTGGGATTGGATTCGCTGGATTCGTTCGACCAACAATCCCGCGACGCGCGAGAAACGGATCCACGTCGCCCTCTCCAAGATGGAGGCAGGCGACCGTCGCCCCTGCTGCTTCAACCGCAACCAGTGCACCGTGCCGGAAGTGTCGAAAAGCGGCGTGCTGCTCGCCCCGACGGCCTGAGGCAAACCGTCGGCTGACGCCGCTGCGGCGAATCGCGCTCTCCGCACCGATCGTGATTCTACGACTGCGGTTCGTCGGTCGTGAGAAAGAGCTCCAACAATCGCTGTGATTCGATCCGCTCGTCGGTGACGAGGTCGATCGCCAGCGAGATAAGTTCGTCCAACGCGCGGTCGGCGACGCTCTTCGGCTCCACGATCGGAGTCGACGTGGTCTCAGGCGAAGGAGTCACGCCCTCGAGCGGAACGAGGCGAAAAACATCGAGCTCTGCAGCGGTCGTCGGCGCGATTGCGTCCATGTGCCACCCGCCTTCTCGTAGAGATGTGAACCGGCGAGTCGACGCAGTCCTGCGCTACCGCCGGCGGATCGAAGGGGTACGCCAGGGAAGATATCGTTGCCTCCGAGAGGCACCTAAAGATTTACGACGATTTGGCGGAGCTTCGCCACGCGCGGCGACGGAGATTACGACGGTGTAAGACTTTGTGAGCGGGGACTCACGCGGCGGGACGGACGGGGCTGCGTTTCACCCCGAACCAATTGACGGTCCCTGTATCATTCTATTGCGTGAACGACTTGGTTCCCTGTCCCAAGAAAGGAGGTGATCACTTGAGTACGATTGCTCTGGAGTCGCCGTGCGTCCCTCAGGTTGATCTCTCGGCCGGAGGGATTTCGTAGCGCGATCCTCGCGACCTCTCTACGCCACGGCCTAGTGACTCGCAATCCGATATAGAAGGCCTCTTCGGGACGTCACCGAAGGGGCCTTCTTTTTTTGTGCTAGTGCTGACTGCCTGTGTGGGCTGGCAATTGGCAGTGCCTCTTGCTCCTTCGGTGCCCGGACAACAAGTTGAGGCCGTCCGGGAATGGGATCGCGAAAGCCGCCGTCGTGCGTACGGTTTCCTTGCCCGGCGGCGGCCAATTCTTTCTCTTGTCGGCGACGGGCCGGCGTCATAAGGTCGCGAGAGATCGCTCGCGTGATCTTTGACAAATCAGCAGCAAAACGAGACTTCGCGAACCGGGACTTACGTCGCGCAGCCGTGCGTCGCGTGCGCATCTAAAGGTTGCATAGATGCGCATTTACCGGGGGCCCATGGGGGGCGCAACTATCGACCCGATAGATGCGCAGTCGAGACGAGCGGTCGCGACGTAAGTGGTGGAAAGATTCCGGGAAAACGACGCTTCATTCCCGGACGGCCTCAACTTGTTGTCCGTGTCGCGGTAGCGATGAGAGGTTCCAAGGTATGCCTCTAATCCGTCTCCGACGGACACCGCCCACGAGTTGTCGCTGCCGCCCTCACTTCAAAGTCGTGCACGTCGTCGCTAGGATGAGGTCCAGTGCGAGGACCTCCTATGACCGACCAAGCCGCCGCGACCGTGGAAATGCCGGCCGCCGAAGATCAAAAATCCCCTGCCAAGCCGCGACCGTTGCCGCCGCATGCAGTGGTGGTGTTGAACGACGACGTGCATTCGTTCGACTACGTCATCGAGACGTTTCAAAAGGTGTTCGGCTACTCGACCGAGAAATGCGCCAAGCTGGCGCTCGACATTCACCGTCAGGGGCGCGGCATCGTCTGGTCGGGATCAAAAGAAGTAGCCGAGCTGAAGTGCGATCAGGTTCGCTCGGCCGGGCCCGATATCTATGCATCCCACAAGGTTGATTCACCGCTCGGGGTGCTCGTCGAACCGCTGCCGGGCTAGAATGGCACGATGCTCCTCGGCCTGTGCATTTTCGTTCGAATCACCGCTAACCCGTTTTCGAACGTCTTCCAAAAGCGGCTGACGCAGCATGGCGCGAGTCCGGCGGCCGTCGTCGCGGTGACGCTCGGTCTGCTCTCGGTCGCGTGCCTGCCGCTGTTGTGGGTTGAACCGTGGCCCGCGTCGAGCGAGTTCTGGTTGAACATCGCGCTAGTCGGCGTGCTCAGCGCGGCGGCGAACGTGTTGATCGTCGAGGCCCTGAAGCGTTCCGACCTGTCGCTGCTCGGCCCGATCAATGCGTACAAGGCGGTCGTGAGTCTCGTGCCGGGACTGGTCCTGCTCGGCGAGTTCCCCGGCCCGCTAGGGTCGGCGGGCATCGCGCTCATCGTCGTCGGCAGTTACTTTCTCGTCGACCGACGACTCGACGAACCGCAGCAGAATTTGTTCGTACGGTTCTTTCGCGAGCGCGGCGTGCAATTCCGCTTTGCGGCCCTCGTCTGCTCGGCCGTCGAAGCGGTGTTCTATAAGCGAGCCCTACTTGCCGCGACGCCGCTGAGTGCCTTCGCGTGGTGGTGCGTGCTCGGCTTTGTGCTCACATTGGCGGCCGCACTGTGGCTGAACGACCGATCGCAACGCACCGCCGACCGGGCCGTGCTGCGAAGTAACGTCGGCACCTATCTCCTGCTGGCGACGACGACCGGCCTGATGCAGCTCACCACGAGCTACGTCTTCGCCCACATGCAGGTCGGCCTGGCACTGGCCCTGTTTCAAACGTCGGCGCTGGTCTCGGTCGTGCTCGGCCGAGCGGTGTTTCGCGAACAGAAGTTCTGGGAACGCCTGCTCGGTTCGCTAATCATGGCAGTCGGCGCGGCCCTCGTCGTGATGAACCGCTAACCCGCGGCGGTCCGATCGACTTGCGGCGGGGTTGAATGGTCGACCTGTCCGCGCGACGCTATGGAACGCCCCTTTTTCGACCCGTCCAAATAGTCGGCGGCGGGAAAGCGTCTTACACGTAGCTGAGTGTTTCGCCTTGCCGGCCCCAAACCCGCCCGGGGGGTGTGATGATTCTTGCCCGAAGAACTTGCGGCCTCGCCCTTGTCGGCGGCCTGATTGCGTCGTCGATGATATCGGCGGCGGAGCGACCGTCGGCCGGCCGGGCTCCGTTGTCGGCTGTGGAGCTGATGCTGCGGATCGACGCCGCGATTCAGGCGAAGCTCGACGTCGAGAAGATCGCGACGAGTTCGCAGGCCGACGATGCCGAGTTCATTCGTCGTGTGACGCTCGATCTGCACGGCGTCGTTCCCACGGCGGAGCGCGTCGTTGCGTTTCTCGAAAATCGTGAGCCCGACAAGCGGGCCGCACTCGTCGACGAGTTGCTCGGTCGCACTGAGTACGGCCGGAACTTCGGCATGATTTGGTTCAACCGCATGGTCCCGCGGGCGGCGCGGGCCACCGGCATGGTCAACGACACGTTGCAGTCGTGGCTGGCCGAAGGGTTCAATCAGAACCGCGGTTGGGACGCGATCGTGCGCGACATTCTGCTCTCGGAAGGGCCGCTGAGCGAGAATCCGGCGACGAATTTCTTCCTGGCGGCCGCGGCCGGTGCGCGCGATCTCAGGCCCGCGCCCGATAAGGTCGCCGCCGCCGTCACGCGGTTGTTCCTCGGCCTGCGGTTGGAATGTTGCCAGTGTCACAATCATCCGTTCAACGAGTTGAAGCAAACCGACTTTTGGGAGACGGCGGCGTTCTTCGTCAACGTCCGGGCCGGGGTCGATTTACATCCCGATCGCCGCCCGCCGCAGGACCCCGTCTTGCGCGAAGGGGTGTTGGTCGCGGGCGTGAAGAGCGTCAAGCCGAGAGACATCGTGCCGATCTCGACGGCGTCGGTCATTGAAATTCCGGAGTCGAACGGCAAGAAGGTCCAGGCTCGCTTCCTGCACGGCGAAGTGCTGGAGCCGCAGTCGGGCCCACTGTACCGCCCGGCGTTTGCCGCGTGGCTTACGGCCCCGACGAACCGGCAATTTGCCCGTGCGGCAGTGAACCGGATGTGGGCCCACTTCTTCGGGCAGGGGCTCGTCGATCCGGTCGACGACATGCAGCCTGAGCATCCGGCGACGCATCCGGAGCTGCTCGACTTGCTGACCGACGAGTTCATCGCCTCGGGCTTCGATTTGAAGCATCTGATCCGCGCGATTGCGAATACGCAGGCCTACGGACGAACGAGCGCGCCGCTGGCGGGCCGCGATCACAACCCACAGTCGTATGCCCACATGGCGGCCCGCGTACTGACGGCCGATCAACTGTACGACTCGCTCGCACTGGTGCTGCGGCGTCCCGTGGGCGAGCATATCGCCAACGGCGGCCAGAAGCGAAAGTACGGCGACTCCCGGGAGCGGTTCCGCATTTACTTCCACGGTGCCGGCGGCGACGACAATACGCCCGTCCCCGCCTACGGCCACGGCATTCCGCAGGTGTTGCGGATCATGAACTCGCCGTCGTTAACCGACGGCACGAAGTTGCTCGACGAACTGATGCGATTCAGAACCATGACTCGCGCCGACGTCGTCGATCGACTCTACCTGACGACGTTGGCCCGCTACCCGACCTCACCGGAGCGCAGCCGCGCCGAGACGTTCTTAAACGATGAGCCGGACGTGATGAAGGGTTATTCCGACTTGCTCTGGGTTCTCCTGAACAGCGGCGAGTTTTTGCACAACCACTGATGCGGATTACTGCCATGAAGAATGCTCAGTCTGTGTCGCGACGCGAACTCGTGAAGCTCGCCTCGCTCGGATTGCTCGGCACGCCCGCCTCGGGCTTGTTGCGACAACTCGCGGCAGCCGATGCCGTGCGGGCCGCCCCGTCGATCAAGAGTTGCATTCTGCTGTTCATGAGCGGCGGGCCGAGTCACATCGACACATTCGATCCCAAGCCCGACAACAAGACCTCGCAGTTCAAGTCGATCGCCACGCGGCTGCCCGGCGTCCATTTCGCCGAACATCTGCCAAAGCTCGCCGCCATGGCCGATGATCTGGCCGTGCTCCGCGGCATGTCGACCGTCGAGGCGGATCACGGTCGGGCCCGTTACTCGATGCACACCGGCTACCGCCAAGGGACCGGCGGCGGCTTGATTCATCCGAGCCTCGGCGCGATCGTCAGTTCGCAACTCGGGCAGTCGTCCGACGTGCTGCCGAATTTCGTCTCGATCGACCCGAAGAACTCAGGCCGTGCGAACGGCTCGGGCTACGCCGGTCCGCTCCACGCGCCGCTGGAAATGAACGACCCGACGCGGGGTGTTGAAAACTTGGCCCCGCGCGACGACCTGACCGGCTTTGCCAAGCGAACGAAGTTGTTCGACGAGATGGAGCGCGATTTCACGACGCGGCTCCGGGCCTCGTCGGCCGTCGGTCACCACACGATGTACCAGCGGGCCGTCTCGCTCATGCGATCGCCGGCGGTCAAGGCGTTCGATCTCTCCGCCGAGCCCGCCGCGCTGCGCGAGACGTACGGCAGCACCGCTTTCGGCGACGGTTGCCTGCTGGCCCGACGGCTCGTCGAGGCGGGGGTGAAATTCGTCGAAGTCGTGCTCGACGGTTGGGATACGCACACGGAGAACAGCACGATGGTCAAGGGGCTGAGCGAGCAGGTTGACCCGGCGATGTCGGCACTGATCAACGACCTGCGCGATCGCGGTCGGCTCGATTCGACGCTCGTCATTTGGATGGGCGAGTTCGGCCGCTCGCCGGGGCTGCAAGGCATCGACGGCCGCGGCCACTACGCCAAGGCGTGGTCGACCGTCTTCGCCGGAGGCGGTTTAAAGACGGGCCAAGTCGTCGGTCGCACCGATGCCGACGGTGCGACCGTAACCGATCGTCCGATCAACACCGTCGACTTCATGGCGACCGTCTGCCGAGCCCTGGAGATCGACTACACCAAGCACTTCGTCACCGGTGAGAACCGTCCGGTCCGCATCGTCGACAAGGACGAAAAGCCGGTCAGCGAGTTGTTCTAAGCCGCGACCGGCGACTCCTGGTAGTGGCGATTGATCAGGTCGTTTTGCAGCCAGAGCAGCTTGTTGAACGCGCGGAGCGTGCGAACTTCCTGCTCCCGCGGCAGATTGAAACTCAGAATCACATTCGTCAGCGCGTCGGCGACGAAGCCCATTAAGGCGTTCATCTGAACCAGCGGCACGTCCAGATCTTTCGAGCCCGCTTTCGGCGTGTGGATCTTGCCGACCATGTCGAGGTAGACGGTCATCTTGGCGTCGTACTCTCGTGTCACCAAGGCAGCCAGATAACGGCCGAGGTGCTGCTTGCGGAACTGAATCTGTTCGTGATCCATCGTCAATTCGGCGACCGATTTCGGCACGGCGCCGGTGTAGCCGTGCTGCCGAGGAACGAAGTGCCGCCACGTCGCGTCGTAGCCGTGCAGTTTGTCGTACACGGCATCGACCAGCGCAGGCACCAGCGGAGCCAACAGCGGCGCGGCGCCGTGGATCGCCGCTATGTCGTCTGCCCCAAAGCCCATGAACTCCGTGAGATACTGAAAGCGATAGGCCAGGTCCGATTCGAGACGCGGTTCGTCGACGGCGAGCATGGCGATCTCCTGATGCAAACAAAGATTGACGAAACGATGCGAATGCCGATAATTGGATAAAGACATCCAGTTATCTAAGATTAGAATCGTCTAATATGGATGTCAATATCCAATTTTAAGCCCGGGGAAGCCCGCATGTTTTCGCAAACGGTCGAATACGCCCTGCGGACGGTCGTCCACCTGGCCGATCATGCCCCGGAAGCCCGTACGACGGAGCAAATCGCCGCGGCGACGCTGGTGCCCAAGGCGTACCTCTCAAAGGTGATTCAGGGCCTCTGCCGGACCGGCGTCGTTCGTTCTAAACGGGGGATCGGCGGCGGCGTGATGCTGGCCCGGGCTCCGGACAAGCTGACGATTCTCGACGTCGTCAACGCGGTGGAACCGATCGTGCGAATTCGCACCTGCCCGTTGGGGCTGAAAGCGCACGGCGTGCGGCTCTGCCCGCTGCACAAACGGATGGATGGGGCGCTGGCGTCGGTTGAAGAGGCCTTTCGTCGCACGACGTTGGCCGAAGTGCTGGCCGAGCCGACGAGCAGTCCGCCGCTCTGCGAAGTGCCGACGCCGCGCGGCCGCAAGAGTGCGTCCCCCGCAAGCTGAGGATCGGCTACGATGGCGCGACGAAAGTGATGGGCAGTCGGTCGTAATCCCAGGGAGACGAAACCATGAACGGCATCCTGATCGGACTCTTGCTCGGCACCGCGACGCTTTCCTCCGAGCCGCGTACGGTTAAGGACATCGCCTACGCCGAGCCGAAATCGGAACGACAATCGCTTGACGTCTATGCTCCGGCCGACGGTAAGAATTTGCCGGTCGTGGTGTGGATTCACGGCGGTGGCTGGCGACGCGGCGACAAGAGTCTCACGCGCGGCAAGCCGGAGATGTTCAATGCCCGCGGCTTCGTCCTGGTGACGATCAACTATCGCTTCGTGCCCGAGGTGACGATCCAGCAAATGACCGGCGACGTGGCGAAGGCGATCCGTTGGGTCCACGACCATGCGCAAGAGTACGGCGGCGACGGCAAGTCGATCTTTGTGATGGGCCATTCGGCCGGGGCTCACTTGGCCGCGCTCGTTGCGACCGACGACAAGTACCTAAAGGCTGAAGGACTGTCGCTGAAGATTCTCAAGGGATGCGTGCCGGTCGACGTGTCGATGTACGACGCCGCCAAGCAGATCCAATCCCTCGCGTCGTCGGAACTCTTTAAGGAGCGGGGGAAATTGTTTGCCGACACGTTCGGCGACGAAGCAAGTCAGAAGGAGTTGTCGCCGTTGTTGCATGTGGCCAAGGATAAGCACATCCCGCCTTTTTTGATTCTCTGCTGTGCGAATCGTCCCGAAGTGGTGGCCCAGTCTGAGGCCTTTGCCAAGGCACTCAACGAGGCTGGCAGTTCGGCCAAGGTCCATGCCGCCGAGGGGAAGAACCACGGCACGATCAATTCCGAACTGGGCACGAAGGACGACAAACCGACCGCGGCCCTCGACGAATTTCTGAACGGCGTCAGAGCCACGGGACAGAATCGGAAGGAAGCATCACGGTAACCGGCCGATTGCAGCGTGTCCGAGGCGAGGTCTCGACAATCAAAAGAAGTAGCTCGGCAAAAGTTTGCGAGTGTGCTACGATTTGCACCGATTCGTGACTGACACACACCTATTTTCGGGAGAGACGGACATGGGCAAGGGCAACCACAGCCAGAAGAACGACAAGAAGTCGAAGAAGCCGAAGCAAGACAAGAAGATCGTCAAGAAGTAGACGCTGCCTCGCAGCAGCCACGATTAGCGGCTTATCGAATCGTCGCGGACTTATGTAGTCCGCGGCGATTCTTCTTTTTGGCCCGCCTCTAACCGATCCGCTTGGCCCGAATGAGCCGTACGTCGGGCTGCCGACGGCGGTCTTCCGGCAGGTTCCGGGCGTCCGGTCGGGCGTCGTTTCTTTCCAGCTCCAAGCCGTAGCGGCGGAGCACGTCGGGCAGGATCGCATCGAGCCGAACCGCATCTGATGGCCCTTCGGCAGACCCAAAACCAGGCGAATTTGCGGGAAAACGGACCATAGCATCCTCCTTGCCTGTACAAATGTTCTAATCGCTATCCTATTCAAACATGTACGGATGTCAACTGAATTCGGTTCGTAGGGATCGGCGATTTTGGGCAGGCTGCGGGATCGAAGGCGATGCCGGCGAGGAGGGTGAAAGCATTCGGTTACGCCGGTCGATGCTATCTGCACGGATGCAGCCGCCGTTTCGACCGCGTGAGGCTGCTTGTCCTTGCGACAGGATGTCGACCCATGCAGCTTGCGCACTCGCCGGCGGACGTTCGGGAATTGGTCGTCGCGCAGTTTCGGCAGTACGGCGTGACGGCCGAGCGGGCGGAAGCCCCGGCTGAGACGATCCTGATTCGCGACGGTCGTTATCGCGGCCGCTCTTATCGAGCTGCGAACTTGCTGGCGATGTGGATGGTCGAGATCGGTCTGATCCAGTTCTACGCCGAAGACGGCGCGATGCTGGCGACGATCCATCTGAATGATCGCCCGACGGCGGCACGGGCCGCGGCGTAAAGAGCCGTCGCTACACGTCGATCTTGCCGCTCAGCCAACCGCGCAAGAATTCTTCCAGCGACGGCGCGACCTCTGTTAACTCATCATCGATCGGATGCCAGACGACGACGCGGGGCCCGTACTTGCGGTTCTCGGCGATCGGGAAACCGAACTGGATGCCATCGGCCCCGGCGTCGGCGAAGAAGAGCACGTCGTGGGCTTCGCCTTCAGAATCGGGCCCGGATGCATTCTTACGATTGTCTTCATTCCAGCTCACGATCTCGTTGAGGGGCCACAGCAGCCATTGGATGTCCTCGACGCGGTCGCCGATTTTCATCTGTTCCATAACGCCGTTGGTTTCCTGCAGCACGGCGCGCAAGCTCGCGGGAAGACGGACGTTGAGCCGTTGCTCGACTGCGGCGATTTCGGCGGCCGATGCCCCGGGACGAAAATCCACGGAAGTATCGTCGGCCGAACGTTCGGCGTAGAACTGCAAGATCGTTCGGCGCCAGTCCATAAGACACGCCTTTCGACAAGCCGCGTAACTTACTTGTGGATCGTACGATTCGCGACGCCCAGGGCCGCTTCTTTCAACACTTCGGCCAGCGACGGGTGCGCGTGGCAGGTGCGGGCGATGTCTTCGGCACTCGCGCCGAATTCGATCGCCGCCGCCGCTTCGGCGATCAAATCGCCGGCTCTCGGCCCGAGGATGTGCACGCCTAGCACGCGGTCGGTCACGGCGTCGGCCAGCACTTTCACGTAGCCGTCGGTCATGCCGAGGGCCTTCGCGCGGCCGTGGAAGCTGAACGGGAACGAACCTTTTTTGTAGTCGATGCCCGCCGCCTTCAGGTCGTCTTCACTCTTGCCGACCGACGCGATCTCCGGCTCGGTGTAGACGACGCTCGGAATAGCGTCGTAGTTGACGTGTCCGTAACCGGTGGCGATGAACTCCGCCGCGGCCACGCCTTCCTCTTCGGCTTTGTGCGCCAGCATCGGGCCGGCGATGCAGTCGCCGATCGCGAACACGCCGGGGGCCGTCGTGCGAAGGTGACCGTCGACGGGGACGCGCTTGCGATCGAGTTCAATGCCGACCGTTTCCAAACCGATGCCGTCCGTCACCGGCACGCGGCCGACCGAGACGAGGACCTTATCGCACTTGATCGGCTCGCCTCCTTCGACCGTGACGATGCACTGCTTACCGTCGTACTTGGCCGAGGTGACCTTCGTCTTCAGTTGGAACTTGATTCCCTGCTTCTCGAAGACCTTTTGCGAGTCGCGGGCCAACTCGGTGTCCATGCCCGCCATGATGCGGTCGAGGTATTCAAGGACCGTGACTTTCGCGCCGAGCCGTTGCCAAACGCTGCCGAGTTCGAGGCCGATGACGCCGCCGCCGATGACGACGAGATGCTCAGGGACCTTGTCGTACGACAACGCTTCGGTGCTGGTGCCGACGTGCTTGCCGTCGATTTCGATGCCGGGCAACGACGCAGGCTTGCTGCCGGTAGCGATGATGATGTGCTTGGCCGTCAGTTCGGCGGGCTTGTCCCCCTCGACGACGACCTTGCCGGCGCCTGCGAGTTTGCCGGTGCCGAGGTATCGCACGACCTTGTTCTTCTTGAACAGGAAGTCGATCCCCTTCGTCAGATTGTCGACGATACCGTCTTTGCGTTGCAGCATGGCGGGGAGATCGAGGGCTGCACCGCTGACGTTGATGCCGTGGGCCTTCAACTCGTGCTGAGCCATGTGATACAGATGGCTCGACTCAAGCAATGCCTTGCTCGGGATGCAGCCGATACGGAGGCAGGTGCCGCCGAGCCGCGATTCCTTTTCGACGCAGCCGACGTTCAGCCCGAGTTGAGCCGCGCGAATGGCGGCGACATACCCGCCGGGCCCGCCGCCGATGACGATCAAGTCGTGTTGCATGTTCGTTGAAGGAAGTAAAAAACCCCCGGCGTACGCCGACTTCGTCGGCTATCGCCGGGGGCTAATCATGAAAGGGTTGAATTAAACCTCGAGCAAGATCCGCGACGGGTTCTCGATCGTCTCTTTGATGCGACGCAAGAACGTCACCGCTTCGCGACCGTCGATGATTCGATGGTCGTACGTGAAGGCTAGATTCATCATCGGACGGATGACGACTTGGCCGTCGCGCGCGACCGGACGGTCTTGAATGGCGTGCAGGCCGAGGATGCCGCTCTGCGGCGGGTTGATGATCGGCGTCGAGTTGAGTGAGCCGAACACGCCGCCGTTACTGATCGTGAACGTGCCGCCCGAGAGTTGTTCGAGCGTCAGCTTGTTCTCGCGGGCCAGCTTGCCGAGGCCTTCGATCGTGACTTCGATCTCGGCGAAGCTCATTCGCTCGGCGTTTCGCAACACCGGCACGACCAGGCCCTTGCCGCCGCTGACGGCGATGCCGATGTCGTAGTAATTGTGATAGACGATGTCGTTGCCGCGAATCTCGGCGTTCACCTGCGGAACCAGCTTCAGGGCGTCGATCGTCGCCTTGACGAAGAACGACATGAAGCCGAGCTTCACCTGGTACTTCTGCAGGAACATGTCCTTGTGTTCGCCGCGCAGGGCCATCACGGCGGACATGTCGACTTCGTTAAACGTCGTGAGCAGGGCCGCCGTTTGCTGGGCTTCGACCAGCCGCTGCGCGATGCGGCGACGGATCGGGCTCATCGGCACCGCTTCTTCTTGGCGACCTGCGCCGCCCGAGAGACCGACCGACGGAATGGCGACCGACGTCGATTGCTTCGCCGGGGCCGCGGCGGGCACGACTTCGGCAGGTTTTGCCGGAGCGGCCTTCGCCGTCTCGGCGTGCTTAACGACGTCCTCTTTCAGGATGCGATTGCCCGGGCCGGACGGCGTGACTTCGGCCGGGGCGATGCCACGTTGGGTCATCTCGCGGGCCGCGGCCGGCATGACGCGAGGAGCTTCCGTCTTGGCCGCACCGGGGACCGGTGCCGACTCGGGGGCCGTCACTTGCGACGGAGCCGACGGCGCGCCGGAGCGGGCCTTGTCGGAGCCGGTTGCGGCTCCGGCCGGTTCCAAGAGGCCGATCACTTCGCCAACCGCGGCCGTTTCGCCTTTCTTCTTCAGAATCTGGGCGATGACGCCGGCCTGCGGGGCCGACACTTCAACGGTCGCCTTGTCGCTTTCGATCTCGACGAGGTTCTCGCCGCCGGCGGCTTGGTCGCCTAGTTTCTTCCGCCACTCACCGATGAAAACTTCGGTGACCGAGTCGCCCATCGGCGGAACTTTAAGCTCAATGGCCATGATGTGATGTCTATGTCTTACTGAGAGGTGATTCGGTGATCTAAATGAAACGATGAATGCTAAATGCTAAGTGATAAATGCCGGAGCCGGACCATTTATCATTTCGCATTTAGCATTCATCATTTTGCCGACGATCTGCTCGTCGGCGTCTTACGCTCCAAACGCCTGAGCGAGTAATTCGTTTTGTTCTAGCTTGTGACTGCTGGCGCTGCCGGTCGCCGGGCTGCCCGAGGCTGCGCGGCTGATTCCGTGGAACGGATACTTGCCGAGCAGCTTCTCGCCGTAGTGGATCTTGAAGAACCGCCACGCGCCCATGTTCTCCGGCTCTTCTTGCACCCAGTAGGCCGGCGTTCCTTCGGCGTACGGAGCCATCGCGGCTTCGAGCGCCTGGGTGGGCAACGGGTACATTTGCTCGGCCCGCAGAATGGCCACGTCTTCACGTCCCAGTTCCTGCCGGCGAGCCTCTAAATCGTAGTAGATTTTGCCCGAGCAGAGCAGTACCCGCGAAACCTTTTCGCGGCTGGGGTTGCTGTCGGCCAAAACCCGCTGGAACGTGCCGTTTTCCAGGTCTTCCAGCGGCGACACCACTTTGGCGTGTTTGAGCAGATATTTCGGGGTCATCACCACCAGCGGCTTCCGCCACTTTCGCAAGCCCTGGCGGCGAAGCAGGTGGAAGAACTGGGCCGGCGTCGTCGGATTACAGACTTGGATGTTGTCCTCGGCCGCCATTTGCAGGAACCGTTCGAGCCGAGCGCTTGAGTGTTCCGGCCCGGCGCCCTCGAAGCCGTGCGGCAGCAGCATCGTGATGCCGCTTAGCCGACGCCACTTGTCTTCGGCACTGACGATGAATTGATCGATGATCACCTGCGCGCCATTGGCGAAGTCGCCGAACTGCGCTTCCCAAATGATCAGACCCTGCGGCCAGTCGAGGCTGTAGCCGTATTCGTAGCCGAGCACCGACGTTTCGCTGAGCGGGCTATTGCAGATTTCGACCGGCGCTTGCGACGGCGACAAATGTTGCAGCGCCGTATACAGGCGATCGTTCTCCACGTCGTGCAGCACGGCATGACGATGGCTGAACGTGCCGCGGCCGACGTCCTGGCCCGTCATGCGAATGCGGTAGCCGTCGACGGCCAGCGTCGCGTAGGCCAGCGTCTCACCGGCGGCCCAATCGAGCGTCTTCGCACCGGCAGCCATCTGCTTCCGCCCGTCGAGCACGAACTTTTGAATCTTCGGATGCGGGTTGAAGTCGGCCGGCACCGAGGCGATCTCTTCCAAGTAACGGACCAGACGTTCCTTAGCGACGCCCGTGTTCGGCTCGTCCGCTTCGCTTTCGGGCCCGCCCTTGTAACCGGCCCAGATGCCGGTCCAGGGGTCGCGTTTTGGCTTGTAGTCGGGACTGCGGGCCGCGTTCAGGTCGCGTTCCAACTGCTCGCGACGCCGCGCGGCGATGGCATCGGCCTCGACCCGCGAGATGCCGTCCATCTTCAGCAAGTATTCGAGATAACCTTCGCGAACGTTCTTTTGCCGCTCGATGGCCTTGTACCAGAGCGGCTGTGTGAACGACGGCTCGTCGGTTTCGTTGTGGCCGCGGCGACGGTAGCAGTACATGTCGATCACGACGTCGCGCTTGAACTCGCGGCGGAAGTCGACCGCCAACTGCACGACCTGCGCCACCGCTTCCGGGTCTTCGCCGTTCACGTGGAAGATCGGGCTTTGCAGCATCTTGGCGACGTCGGTGCAGTAGGCACAGCTGCGGGCTTCTTCGGGCGACGTCGTGAAGCCGATTTGATTGTTGACGATGATGTGCAGCGTGCCGCCGATGCTGTACGGGTGCAATTCGCTCATGTTGAGCATCTCTTGCACCACGCCTTGGCCGGCGAAGGCCGCGTCGCCGTGAATCACGACCGCCAGGCCGCGCTCGCGGTTCGTGTCGTTGATGCGATCTTGCTTGGCCCGCACGCGCCCTTGGCCGACCGGGCCGACGAACTCCAAGTGGCTGGGGTTGAAGCAGAGCGACAGGTGCACCTTCTTGTTGGTGCTCGTGAGCCAATCGTTGCTGTGGCCGAGGTGGTATTTCACATCGCCGCAGCCGTGATGCAGTTCCGGGTCGACGTCGGCGAACTCGCGGAAGATCTGCTGCGGGCTCTTGCCCATGATGTTGGCCAGCACGTTCAACCGGCCGCGGTGGGCCATCGACAGCACGACTTCCGTCACGCCGTGCTCAGCCGAGCGTTCAATCGCCATATCCAACAGTGGGATCAGGCTTTCGCCCCCTTCGAGCGAAAAGCTCTTCGAGCCCAAGAAGCTCTTTTGCAGGAACTCCTCGAAAATCACGGCGTCGGTCAGCTTCGTGAGAATGCGGAGTTGCTCTTTGCGATGCAGCTCGAGGCGGTTCTCCGAGCCTTCCATCCGGTCGGTCAGCCACTGGCGGACGCGGTAGTTGTCGATGTGCATAAACTGCACACCGATCCGGCGGCAGTACGTGTTCCGCATGCAGTCGACGATCTCGCCGAGCTTCCGCTTCTTGGGGCCTTTGATCGTCCGGGTCGACAGTTCCATGCCCAGGTGTTCGTCGGTGAAGCCGTAGTACTCGGGATCGAGTTCCGGCTGGTGCGGCCGCGGCAGGCCCAGCGGGTCGAGCGCCGAGATCATGTGCCCGCGCACGCGATAGGCGCGAATCAACTGGTCGACGCGGTCCTGGAACACGGCCACATCGTGGCCGAGCTTGGGCGGGGCATGGCCGTTCGTCGCCGCACCGTTGCTATGACCGTTCGCGCCGTTCGTCGCGGCGGCTGCGGCAGGCGGATTGAACACGCTCGACGGCTTGAACGACGGTCCGATCTGCGGTTGCGGCCATTCGTGCACCGCGATCTGGCTGAAGAACCGTTGCCAGTCGTGCGACACCGAGTTCGGGTCGCGGAGATAATCGGCGTACAACGCCTCGACGAACGCGGCATTGCCACTATTGATCTCGTCGGTCTCTTCCGTAAACAGAGCCATCTTCAGTTGTCCGAAAGTAAATGCGTCGAACCGCTCGGTGCGAGCGACCGGTTCGCAAGGGTGGGCGTGTGCGGCGGGTGCCTTGCCGGCCGAGGCCGACGGAGTACCCGCTCATCTTCCTTAGTCGGACCGACGCCGGTCCGGCCTGGGGAAAGCGGAATAGTTTACCGAATACGCAACGATTGCCGAGACTACCGCATCCTATTTGGCTGCGATTCGCCGTCGGCCGTCGCTACCGTATCCTACGAAGGTCGGTTCACGATCCAAGTCGGAATCGCGTCGCAAGTGGCTACCTTACAAAGAATTAGGAAAACGTGGCGGGCTGCCACAGTCGCCTTGCAGACGGTAAATCCCGTCGACCGCAACGGTTACAACGGTCACGCCCGCCAGGCTCGTCGCCACAGTTTCTGCGCCATCTGACGTGGTGTGGAGTCAGATGGTTAGCCCCCGTCGATAGCGGCGCAGCCGCGTACGCCGGGGGCGTCCGTCCAAGCACGAAGGGGCGATCGGGTTTATTCTTGGAGGCATTCAAGGCGGTCCGGTGCGAATCATGCCTGACAAAAAACAACTCTCCGTTTTATTTGCGACGGTGGCAAGCATCCTGGCCGTCGCGATGGCTGTGGCGACGGCCCGGCATTTATCAGACAAGGCCTCTGAACAGAGCTTACAAAAAGCGACGCAGACCCCCTGCACGGCCGAGCGGATGCGGGCTCTCATTGCGGACCTCGACAAGGACGTCGTCTTTCACGCTGATATCTCTCCCGCCGGCGAAGACCTGATCGACTGCGGTCCCCCTGCGATTCCCTTCCTGCTGGAAGTGATCGAACGAGACGACAACGAACCCGACACGCGAATGATCGCATCGCGGGCGGCCCGCCTCATCGCCATCCGCTACCACGGCTGGGAGTTACATGCGGACAGTGAAAAGAATAAGCCGATGAAATCGTGGTTCAATGCCCACGGCAGGTTGCATTACGACGCTCCCGTGGAGCAACGCCGCAAGGAAGCCGAACTCTGGCGAAAATGGGTCTCAGCGACTTTTCCCGCTTTGCGTTAAGCGGTCACCCCACGCGGCAAATGAAGCACTTCAGATACTCGCTCTCCAGACACGACGCCGCGATCGGGTGATCCGCCGCCGCACCGCGGGTTTCGAGAATCTGCACGTGCCGCTTCGCGTTCGCGGCGGCCTCGGCGACGATATACAAAAAATCTTCGCGGGTGACCGAGCCGGTGCAACTGCACGTCACCAGAATGCCGCCCGGTTCCAGGGCCTGCAGGGCCGCGCCGTTCAATCGGGCGTAGGCCCGCATCGCTTCGGGCAGCGCTTGGCGGTGGGCCGCGAACTTCGGTGGGTCGAGGATTACCGCGCCGAATTTCTGCTTCTCGTCGTTGAACCGCGCCAACGTCTTAAAACAATCGCCGGTCTCGAATTTCACATTGGCCAGGCCGTTGAGTTCGGCATTCGCTTGCGCGAGCGTGACGGCCCGACTGCTGGTGTCGATGCCGAGCACTTCTCTCGCGCCGCCGAGCTTGGCCGCCGCAATGCTAAAACCGCCCGTGTAGCAGCAGACGTCGAGCACCGAACGACCGGCGAGATACGCCGCCGCGGCCCGGCGATTGTCGCGCTGGTCCAAGAAGAATCCGGTCTTCTGGCCGCCGGCCAAGTCGACGCCGAATCGCAGACCGTGTTCGGCAATGAATACCGTCTCGGTCGGCACTTCACCGACCGTGCGGAGCAAATCGCCCGTCGCTCCTTCGCCGAGTTTCAAACCTTCACGCTTCGCCATTGCTTCGTCGGCGCGAACGACGATCCCTGCCGGTTGACAGAGTTCTTGGAGAATCGGCAGCAGTTCGTCGAGTCTTCGCTCGATGGCCAGGGCCGTGACGTGGACGACGAGATGCTTGCCGTAGCGGTCGACGATCAGCCCGCCGACGCCGTCGGCCTCGCTGTTCACCAATCGGCACGCGCCGTCGAGATCGTCGGCCAAGCCGAGCGTTTTGCGTAGCTCGATCGCCGCCGTCAGTCGTGACCGCCAGAACGCGGCATCAAGCGGTTCGTCTTCCCGCCAGGTGTACAACCGCACGCGGATTCGGCTGCGGCTATTGATCACGCCCCGCGCGATGAACCGTCCGTCGTCGGCCTGCAAGTCGACGACGTCACCGTCGGCCGGATGCTCGGTTACCCCGGCAATCGCGGCGTCCAAAACCCACGGGTGACGCCCGTAAAACGGCCGCGCCTTACGCGGCTTGAGACGAACCTGGGGCATGAGAGTAGGCAGTAGGCAGAGGGCAGTAGGCGGAAGGAAGCGAAACGCTTCGAGAGGAGCCAGTATGACTCGCGGGGCGTTCGCAATGAAGAGGCAATATAAGAGCAGTTACGTCTGATTCCGCCTACTGCCCTCTGCCTACCGCCTGTCTTCGCTCAGATATGATACATATTCTCCGCCTGTCGCAGCACGCGGTTCTGCAACTCGGCGAAGGTCAGCGAGTGGAGCATCTTCCGCTCAATGGCGGCGGTTTCTTTCCAGGCTTCGACCAGCACTCGCGAGGCCGGCGACTCGGCCGAGGTGGCCGAGCGAATCTCTTCTTCCTGCCCGTCGACGATCGCCATCACATCACCCAGCGTCACGTCGTCGGGCGACTTAATGAGCTGATAGCCCCCGGCGGCGCCGCGGGTACTCGTCACCAGTCCCGCCCCTTTGAGCTGCAGCAGAATCTGCACCAAGAATCGCGACGGAATGCCGTGGGCATCGGCAATGTTACGAATCCGCACCGGTTCGCCGTGCCCAAAGGCACCGGCTAACTCGAGCATGGCGATGCACGCGTATTCGGTTTTGGCGGAGATACGCATGGGGCGAGAAATCTCAAATTGGAGATTGGAAATTTGAGATCGCGTTACTTGTCGTCGCTTGTATGCAGACCGCACTCGGTCTTGGCGAAACCGCTCCAGCGGCCGGCCCGTTCGTCTTCGCCGAACAGCACGGCGCGGGTGCACGGCTTGCAACCGATGCTGCTGAACCCTTGGTCGTGCAGCGGGTTGTACGGCACGTCTTCTTTGGTGATCAGGTTCCAAACGTCCTTCTTCGTCCAGTTGGCCAACGGGCTCACTTTGACGAGGCCGAACTTCTTGTCCCAGCCGACGATCGGGGCCCGCGCGCGATCGGCACTCTGGTCGCGACGAATCCCGCTCATCCAGGCATACATGCCGACGGCCGAACGTTGCAACGTCTTGATCTTGCGATCCAAGCAGCACTGGTCGGGATTGTTGACATACAACGGACCGCCGTGTTGTTTTTCGTACTCCTCGACCGTCGTCTCGGGCTTCCGCAATTCGATGTCGATGCCGTACTTCGTCAGCACGCGATCGCGCAGATCGAGCGTCTCTTGAAACTGGTAGCCGGTGTCGAGGTTGAAGATAGGCACGGTCTTGTCGATTTTCGACAACAGGTGAATGATGACCATCCCTTCGGGCCCGAAGGCGGTCGCCATCGTCAGCTTGGGCGCGAACTCGGCGACGGCCCATTGCAAGATTTCAGACGGCGTCGCACTCTCCAGCCTGGCACTCTGCTCTTTGAGATAGGCCAGATAATCGTCGCTGAGTTCAGGCACGCGACGAGTGACGACCGGCGTGAACGGGGCGCGCTCCGGTTGGGTCACGGCCTCCATTTCGCTTGGTCCGGGGAAAATCCGCAACGCGGGAGCCGCGCTGGGTTGTGGTTCCGGCGGCATCGTCGACGCCTTCGTAGGTTGTGGGACCGGCAGACTCATAGCGCAACGCCTTCCATTGGATCAGCATCGCCATTGTTCGTATGTTGCTAATCTAAGTCAACATACTCAAGATCACCATCGTTTGTCATCGACGTTTCGGGGTGCGAATCTTCAGAAAGTAACGGTTTTGCGGGCGGTCGGATTCCCGCGTCGGGCAGGCACAAATCAACGTAAGTCGTTTCCTGCCTTGATGCTTGACACTGGCTTGGCCCGGCGTCAGGATGCCGGACTTCGCACGTTCCTATTTAGCCGCGGCGCTCGTCGCCGCGTGTAAGCGAGCCGAAACATGGCGGAACAGGTCTATCTGGCGGTCGATCTCGGGGCGTCCAGCGGTCGGGTGCTGGCGGGCCTATTCGACGGGCGGCGGTTGCAGTTGGAAGAACTTCACCGCTTCCCCAACGGCGCGGTCGACTTCGGCGGCTCGTTGCAATGGAACGTCTTGAGCCTCTGGAGTCACATCCAAGCGGGGCTTCGGGCCGGTCACGCCAAGTTCGGCGATCGCATTCGTTCCGTCGGCGTCGATACCTGGGGCGTCGACTTTGCCCTACTCGGCCGCGACGACGTGCTGCTCGGCAATCCGGTCTCGTACCGCGATCGCCGCACCGACGGCATGATGGACCGCGCCATCAAGCAAGTCGGCCGCGGCACGATCTTCGAGCACACCGGCCTACAGTTCATGACGATCAACACGTTGTATCAACTGCTCGCGCTGCGGGTGCAGAACTCGCCGTGGTTGGAGAGTGCGAAAACTTTTTTGATGATCCCCGACCTGTTCCACTGGCTGCTCAGTGGGGTGAAGGTCAACGAGGTGACGAACGCCACGACGACGCAATTCTTCAACCCGGCCCGCCGTAACTGGGCGACGGAGTTGCTCGCGTCGCTCGATTTGCCGACGAATTTGTTTGCGAAGCTCGCCGAGCCGGGAACGAATCTCGGCAAATTGCGGGCCAGCGTCGCGACCGAAACGGGACTAAGCGGCGTCGACGTCGTGTTGCCCGGCACGCACGATACGGCCAGCGCCGTCCTCGCCGTGCCGGCCGAGAGCAAGCCCGGCGTGCGGCCCGACTGGTGCTACATCTCCAGCGGCACGTGGTCGTTAATCGGCGTCGAGACGCCGCAGCCGGTACTGTCGCCGCTCTGTCTGGAGCAAACCTTCACGAACGAAGGTGGGATCGGCGGCACGACGCGGCTGTTAAAAAACATCACGGGCCTGTGGCTGGTGCAAGAATGTCGCCGCATCTGGGCCCAATCGAGCCCGACGGCGGCGGAAGGCGATTTCGGTTGGGAAGTGCTCACGCGCCAGGCCGCAGCCGCGACGCCGCTGCGGTCGTTCATCGATCCCGACGACGCGAGCTTCACCGCCCCGACGAACATGCCCGAGGCGATCCAAGCCTTCTGTCGTCGCACGAACCAACCGGTGCCGCAGTCGCCGGGCGAAATCGTTCGCTGTGCGGTCGAAAGCCTAGCCCTGAAATCGCGAATGATGCTGGAGCGACTAGAAACGCTCGTCGGCGGGCGACTGGAGACGATCCACATCGTCGGCGGCGGCACGCAGAACAAACAGCTCTGCCAGGCGACGGCCGATGCCTGCGGGCGACGCGTGATCGCGGGGCCGGTCGAGGCCACGGCGATCGGCAACGTGCTGATGCAAGCGATCGCCGCCGGTGCGGTGAGCGACGTGGCCCAGGCCCGCCGCGTCGTCCGCGAGAGTTTCCCGGTCGAAGAGTGCGCCCCCCGCGATTCGGCGGCGTGGAACGAAGCGTACGCGCGGTTCACGAAGTTGCTGTGACGCGCTCCAAGCCCAGGGAAAGCTTTCCCTGGGCTTTCGAAGGTTATGAACTCAGCTTTTGCAACAATGCTCGCAGCACGTCGGCATCGCTCGGGTACGGCGAGGCAATCGCGGGACGCAGCGGCAAAGGCACGTCGTCCATGCGGTAGGCGGTGCCCGGCGTTTGCAGCCCATAAATCGCCGTGCGAATTGCGACCGTCGCCTGCGTCGAAGTCACCGCGCGATAGTCGATCGTTACGTTCGGAATCTTCGCCAAGTGAGCGAGGGCTGCGGTCGACAGATGCTCCGTCGGATCGACGGCGAAGAGCAGGGCGGCGTCGACTTCGCGTCGCGTCAGGGCTGCGTCGGCCGTGTACTCGCCGGGGTTGAATCGCGGATAGCCCGCCGTCAGGTTCACGCCGAACGGGAACCCGGTTTGCCACGCCGCGACGTTCTCAGCCCCCGCCTCGTTGCCGCGACCGCGGAGCGATCGGGCCGTGAATCGCGTGTGGGCGTTCAAGTCGCGGGTCAGCGAGAGCAATGCTTCGGCGTTCAGGTAACCGCCACGCGTCGCCGCCAAGCCGTTGCCGTACATGAAGACGCCGAAGTTCGCTTGCTTCATGCGGTCGATCAACGCTTGCCATGTTTTTAGCGCGACGCCGGTCTCGGCCTCGACCTGCCGGCCGTCGAGCGACAGTCCTTGAGCGAGGGCCCGCAAGGTCCAGAGGGCTTCAAAGTCGCGGCCCGGCGTGATGCGCACGAACAGGTCGGCGACGGCCGAGGTGGCTGTCGGGGCGACGTCGACGACGACGACGCAGCGATCGGCTCGACCGCGCGGCACGAACTGCCCGGCGGGCGTGAGGTACTTCTCGAACAGTCGCGGATGGTTGTCGACCGGGTTCGCACCCCACAGCACGATCAGGTCGCCGCGATTGCGAACCTCGCCGAGTGTGCAGGTCACTTCGCCGACGCCGTGGAACGTGACGCCGGTCGGGCCGTGCTCGTCGCCTGTCGGCACGTCGAGCAGTCCGCCGAGCTTGTCGGCGATTGCGACGGCGAACCGCTGTGCCTCGGTCGTCGCTTCCCCCAGGCCGTAGACCAGCGGAAACTTTGCTTTACGGAGAAGGGCGGCGGCGCGAGTGAGCGCCGCTTCCAACTCGGCGGGCTTACCGTCGACCGTGCAGGCCGGGCCCGTTGTGTCCAGTTCTTGCAGCAGCCACGTCTGGCCGAGCGAGCAGGCCCGCTCCGCTTCGACGACGCGCGGGCCCCGGACCTTCAGCGCGATGTCGTCGCACAGGCAGCCGCAACCGGTGCAGGTCGCGTCTTCGATGATTTTTAGTGGGGTTGCGGCTGCGAGAGCTTTGGCCATCGCTGGTCACGCTCCCAACTGGGCCAGCACGTACGGGCCTTTGGGAATCACGGCGACGCGGGCCTCCGGGCCGTACTCGGCCAGTGAGTCGGCCAGCGCCTGCTCGACGCTCGGTGCGCTCTCGACGAACAAACTTTCGAGCGTTTCCTTGGGCAGGCCGTGCGTGACGACCTTGATCTTCGCCTTGCGGCAGGCCTTGGCCATCTCTTCGAGCTGCCACTGGTCCATGACGAAGTAATCGGTGCCGAGAATTCGTTCGACGAACGCCTGCGGCGACGCGTTCTCCTTGAACAGTCGCTGGAACTCGGGGCTGCCGATCCCTTCGGTCATGCTCGCGGCGACGATGATCGTGCCGCCGCGCTTGACGATCGGCAGCGCACCGTTCATCGCTTTGACGGATTGGTAGAACGTCGTGTCGAGCGGGTAGCCGGCGCTCGAGGTGATGACGACGTCGACTTCTTCCGGGATCTTGTCGACCACGACCTGGCGGACGAATGCGACCCCCTCTTCGAACGCTTGGACCATGTCACCGGCGACGTACTTGAGCGGCCGACGTTTGGCGTCGATCACGACGTTGACGATGAAGTCGCACCCGGCCTTGCGAGCGATCCAGGTGTTTTCCTCATGCACCGGGTTGCCGACGAGGATGCCGTTGTCGGCGTTCGGGTGTTCGAGGAACTTCGGGCCGTGCCAGACTTTCACGGTTTCGAGCGCCGCGATGCCGGGGCAGATCAGCTTCCGGCCGCCCGAGAAACCGGCCATGAAGTGCGGCTCGATCAGGCCTGTGGCGATCTTGAGATCGGCCTCCACGTAGCGGCGGTCGATCCACACCGGCACGCCCCGCGGGCTGTCGCCGAGGTAGACGTGCTCGTCGAGCCGTTTACCGAAATGGTTTTCGCAGCGATACATCTCGGCGATCCGACGGCCGACGAGTTCGACCATCTCTTCGCCTTCGTTCGGCCGATGCAGACCGGTGGCGACGAGGATCGTGATCTTGTCCCGCGGCACGCCGGCTTCTTCCAGCGTTCGCAAAACCGGCGTGAGGATGAGTTCGTTGGGGACCGGCCGCGTGACGTCGCAGATCAGGATGCACGCGCTCTTGCGCCCCTTGGCGAGTTCGCTCAGCGGCGGCGTGCCGAGCGGCGCGGCCAACAGGCAGTCCAAGTCGCCGACGGGATCGGGCAGCGGCGGAGCGTCCTTGTACGACAGCGTACGAACGAGCCGCTCGTCGGGGATTTCGACTTCGAGCCCGGTCTTGCCGTATTCCAACTTCACGCGCATCGGAGAATTCCAGACTGAAGACTGGAGACCAGAGACCGAAGGAAGCAGGCGGATACGAAAACGCGGCCCGACGTTTTGGCGTCGGGCCGCGTTTCATTGTACACCAGGACGAGCCGCGGCAGGCGCGGCGGTCGGCGTTACTTCTTGGCGGCCGGCTTGGCAGCGGCGGCAGCAGCGGGCTTCGCACCTGCGGCAGGCTTGGCGGCACCGGCAGCCGGCTTGGCTCCACCTGCGGCCGGAGCGGCGGCGGCTCCTTCTTCGCCCTCTTCCTTCTTCTTCTTTTTCTTCTTCAGGCTCACGTTCACCACGCGAACCTTCGGCAGCCCGTACGGGCGGCTCGTGGCGTCGTTGAACTTTTCTTCTTCCTTCAGTTTCATGATCCGCTCGACGCGGGTCATCACGCTGCGGACCTTATTGCTGCCCGCGCGAATTCGCAAACTCTTGTCCATCGTCATGGCAAACTTCTCCGAAAGCGAACGACTTTTGTTCGAACCTGAAACCGCGACGGTCCTGCTGGTCGGGAGTGACTCAGTCGCGGTCGTTGAGCGATTGGGAATCACACATTCTAAAGCGATCGGGCCGGGCCTTCAAGGCGGAGTCGGTACCCGGAAAACACGCGAAATTCGCCCTTTGGGGGAGCGCTGCAGGCAGGGCGACGGTATTCGATTCGCCCGGCGTTGCTCCCTTCGAAAGGGCGGGGGCCTGCCGCGGAACTGTATTTGCTCCTCTTCTCATCGGCAGCCGTTCGTTCCGAATTCTTACTTCTCATTACGCATAGGTGACGAAATGAATGCTTCTTCGATGACTGTGAGTCCCCTGCCCGACGTGTTGAAGCTGGCCGAATTGATCCGCGATGTCCGCGTCGCCATGCTCGTTACGTTCCCCGCCGGAACGCAACGGCCGCACGCTCGGCCGATGTATACGCAAGGAGTCGACCCGAACACGTTCGACGGCACCATTTGGTTCATGACGGCGCAGGACGCCGAGATGGTACGCGAGATCGAGCAGAACCCAACGGTGCTGCTCACTTACTCTGAGTACGGCAAGAATCGGTTCGTGTCGGTCGTGGGCCAGGCCCATGTCGAACACAACGAGGCCAAGGCGGCCGAGTTGTGGAACGTGCACGCCAAAGGTTGGTTCCCCGGCGGGCCCGACGATCCGAACCTGCGGTTGATCCGCGTGCAAACCGAGTCGGCCGAATACTGGGACGGGCCGACGAAGCCGGCCTACATGCTCAGCTTGCTCAAAGCCGTGGTCACCGGCGAACAGGTCGAAACCGGCGGCGAACACGGCATGTTGCGGCCGTAGCTTACTTGCCGCAGTAGTCGATGATGTGGGCGATTTCGCTCTTCAGATCGCGGCGGACGACGATGCGGTCGATGAAGCCGTGCTCAAGCAGGAATTCGCTCGACTGGAAGCCCTTGGGCAGCTCGATCCGCAGGGTGGCTTGAATCGTCCGCGGGCCGGCGAACCCGATCAGTGCCTTCGGCTCGGCGATCACAAAGTCGCCGAGCGACGCGAAGCTGGCGGCCACGCCCCCCATCGTCGGGTTCGTCAGCACGGAGATGAAGAGCCCGCCTTGTTGGTCGTAGCGAGCCAACGCGGCCGAGACTTTGGCCATTTGCATCAGCGAGAGAATGCCTTCGTGCATCCGAGCGCCGCCGCCGGAGCCGCTGACGATGATCAGCGGCAACTTGTCGGCGATGGCGCGTTCGACGAGCCGCGTCAGCTTCTCGCCGACGACCGAGCCCATGCTGCCCATGATGAAGGCGCTGTCGGTGACGCCGAGCGCCACGCGGCGGGCGCGGATCATGCCGGTGCCGGTCAGTGCGGCGTCGCGGAGGCCGGTTCGTTTTTGTTCGGCCTTCAACCGCTCAACGTACGGCTTGCTGTCGTTGAAGCCGAGCGGATCGGTCGGCTCCAAGGCGGCGTCCATCTCTTCGAACGTGCCGTCGTCCAGCAGTTGGCGGACTCGTTCGCGAGCGCTGACGGCCCAGTGGTAATCGCACTCGGGGCAGCAGCCCAGCATCTGGTCGGCTTGCTTGCGGAAGATCGTCGCTTTGCAGCCTGGGCAGCGACGCCACAAACCTTCGGGCACGCCGCGCTTGGCACGGGGCTCGCGCGGCTTGATGTTCGAGATGGCGTCGAGCGGCGGGGCGATCGGCTTGGCCGCGGGCTTGGTTTCGTCTTTGGTCGACATGCGGTGCGTCTCAGGAAGCGGCGGCGGATTATCGACCGGCGGGGGTGACGGAAGCGACGACGTCGGCTGCGACGGGCGTCCCGTTCAGCGCCGAGCCGTTTGACTTCGAATTATGCGACTTACCGTTCACAGCGGGTGTTGCGGCCTGCTTGGCGGGCGTCGGACGAACGGCCGTGCCGGCGACTAACTCGATCACCGACCAGCGGCCGTGCTCGCAGTTGGCCTGCCACAGATCCCCGAGCTCTTCTTGACCTAAATACTCGCGGACGACGCTGGCCAGCGGTTCGGGAACCACCAGACCGATGACGCCGTCCTTATGCTTTTTTAACACCTTGGTCAGGGCCGTGGCCACCCGTCCCCGGGCATGATCGATCGTTTCCCCTTCGGGCGGGCAGAGGGTCTCGGGCTGGTCCTGCCACTGGCGGTAGACCGTCGGCTGCTTCTGCTTCACTTCTTCGATCAACATCCCTTGCCACAGACCATGATCGAGATTCTGGAGGTTGTCCAGTTTTTTGACTTTCACGCTGAGCAGTTTGCCCAGGGCGTCGGCCGATTGCTTGGCCCACTCGCAGGTCGAGGTGTAAAGCACCTCGATCCCCAGGTTTTGCAGCTCGCGGCCAACCCGCTCGACCTCCGCTTGCCCCTCGGGACAAAGCGGCAGTTCGATATCGCCGTGGATACGGCCTTGAAGTTCGTAATCGGTAGCGCCGGGCAGGATCAGGACCAGTTGCGACATAATAAGGGGCTAAGGGAGCTCGCTCGACTGCGCAGCGCAGTCGGGGGCGAAGGGGCGGAACAGGGACGCAAAGGGCGACGGCCCGAGCGTGGTGCAGAGATTCGTATCGAGACGGGCACGTTCGAGACGCCCCGTCGTGATCATGTGCCAACAGCCCTTGTGGGGACCGCTCGCGTAAAGGTCGAAGAGACCGGTTCACCGCGGCGACGGAACCTCACAGTTGAGGCAGGCCTCGCGGGGAAGGTCCTATTTTAGCAACGGTCGGTCGCGGCGTCAGTATGTCGTGAGTCGCGTATGCAAGTGGCTTTAGGGTATGGGTTTGCGGCGATGCTCGCACTTACGAACCGCGAAATTGCCGCAGATACGCCGTGCGGCCGAGTCGAGCCACGGAGGCCGTGTTGATTTGCACGGCTTAAGCCATGGCGGGCCATGGGATTACCGCGATCGAGCCGTTGCCCGGCGAGGCCCGAAATGTTCGCTTCCCCGTTCGCTTGCCGTCATAATCGGCCCGCCGCTTTTCCCATCCGCACCGAGGTTCACGATGCAACGCCGTACGTTTCTTGCCGCCGCTTCGGCCCTGGCCGCAGGCTCGGTTTACGGTCAGTCCACCGCCAATACGACCGCTGCCAAGAAGACTCGCATCGCCATTATTGGTCATACGGGCCGCGGCAATTACGGCCACGGTCTCGACACGGTTTGGCTCGACCTGCCGGAGACCGAGATCGTCGCCGTGGCCGATGCCGACCCGACCGGCTTGGCAGCGGCCCAGAAGCGACTCGGCACGTCGGCCGGCCATGTCGACTATCGGGCCATGCTGCAATCGGCCCGACCCGACGTCACGGCCATCTGCCCACGGCATGTCGACGAGCACTGCGACATGATCCTGGCGGCAGTCGAGGCGGGTTCGCGGGGCATCTATATCGAAAAGCCGTTGTGCCGCACGCCGGAAGAAGCGGATCGGATCATCGCCGCCTGCGACAAGGCTGGCACGAAGCTGGCGGTTGCCCATCGCAACCGTTATCAGCCTGTTCTGGCCGCGATCGACCAGGTGCTGGCCGACGGCGGCATCGGCAAGATTCTCGAAATCCGGGGCCGCGGCAAAGGGGATAAACGGGGCGGCGGCGAAGACCTCTGGGTCCTCGGCTCGCACGTGCTTAACCTGACCGCCTACTTCGGCGGCCCGCCGACGAGCGTGACCGCCGTGATGAAGCAAGATGGCAAGCTCGTCACCAAGGCCGACGTGAAGGAAGGGAACGAAGGGGTCGGCCCCTTAGCCGCGAACGAAATACACGCGCGGTTCGAACTACCAAAGATCCCGGTCGCGTACTTCGACTCGCTCGCCAACGACGGCACGAACTCCAACGGCTTCGGCCTGCAGATTGTCGGCAGCGAAGGAACGATCGACATCAAGTGTGATCGTAATCCGTTCGCGCATCTGATCCCCGGCAACCCGTTTCAACCGGCCGCCGAGGGACGCCAATGGATTCCCATCTCGACGGCAGGCGTGGGTAAACCGGAGCCGCAACCGGAGCGGATCGCGCAGGTGATGAACCACATCGTCCCGGCCCGCGACCTGTTGGCCGCGATCGTCGAGGACCGTCAACCGCTTTGCAGCGCCCGCGACGCAGCCCAGACGCTGGAAGTGATCATGGCGATCTTTGCCTCGCACGCCGCAGGCGGAGCGACGGTGACGTTGCCGCTGAAAGAACGCGGCAATCCGCTGGCGAAGTGGTCGTAGCGTTCCGTCCTACTTCCGCAACTCGTTCGGACGGCGCGATTGCAGCGTCGTGTTCAAGCCTTGCGACGGCGATTCGGCCGTGAAGTCGGCGATCGTGCGGCCGCCTGAGTTCAGGTAGGCGAACAGGTCGGCGATTTCTTGCAGCGGCACGTTGTTCAGCAGGCCTTCGGGCATGGCCGATTGCTTGCTCGGAGTGATCGTGTCGACGTCCCCCTTGGCCAGCGTCACCTTCTGAGCGTTCGGCTGCAGCACGATGTACGCCGTTTCGCCCTGCGGCGCGACGAGGCCCAGCAGCACCTTGCCGTCGACCGTGGTCACGGTCTTCGCAGCGTACTGGTCGCTGATCACATGCGACGGGTGCAGGATCGACTCGAGAATCTCGCGGCGTTGGAAGCGCATGGCGACGCTCGACAGGTCGGGCCCGATCGACTCGCCCTTACCGCCGAAGCGGTGGCACTTGATGCACGCGACCTTTTCGAAGACCAACTGCCCGCGACGCGGATCACCCTTGCTGCCCGACTCGGCCAGGTAGGCCGCCAGTTCGTCGAGGGTGTACCGTTGCACGGTTTGCGACTTCGGCAACTCGGCGGCCGGTTGCGTCGGGTAAGTCGTGGCGAACCACTGTTGGTAGAACGCCAGCGAGTCGCTCCACTTCGAGCCCTCGGGCGGGGTTTGGCCCGTCCAATGCGTAAGCAGTTTGATCGCCGAGTCGGAGCCGTTTTCGCGCAGTCGCAGGCCGAGCAGAATCGTTTGGCGAATCGCTTCCGGGGCGTCCGGCTTGCGCTGGACCTTGGCGAGTTGCAGTAGCACTTCTTGCGCGGCCATCCCTTCGACGACCGGCAGAGCGCGGATGAGCAGCGGGAAGTTTTCGCCGCCGGCTTCTTGAGCCAGGCCCATCGAGAGTTCGGCCCGACGTTCGGGCTGCGCCTCGAACGCCTCGCGCAAGTAGGCCATGCCGCGCGGCTCGCGGGCTTCGCCCAGGATGGCGACGATGCCGGTTTGCAGCGAACGGGCTTCTTCGACCTGCACCTTCGGCAAGCGGCGATCCAAGTCGACCAGCACCGGAATCAACTCCGGTTCGATCGCCGTCATGGCGGAGAGCACCGACAGGGCGTTCGCCGGCTGCTTGTCGCCGTGCGTCAGTAGGATCAGTTTCTCTTGCGGCGTCAGGTTGGCGCAGAAATCTTTGGCGACGTTATTGAAGTAGCCCTTCAGACTGTAACCGCCTTGCAGCTTCCGAGCGGCTTCGTAGAAGGCGAGCACGTACAGCTTCTGTTCGGTCGTCCAGCCCTTGCTGATGTAACGAGCGAACAGCGCGGCCTGAATCTTCTCGGGTACTGCGGCATCGCTCTTCAGATACTCCACCAGGCGCGGCAGGATACTCGGGTCGTCCATGTGGGCTAGCAGCCGGACCAACTCGCGGTTCATCCGGATTTCGCCGGCCGGATACTCGTTGGCCAACTGTTGCCGCAGCTCGGGAACGTCGTCTCCCTTGAGCTGACCGCGTTCGAGGGCGACTTGGAACACGCGCAGCAAGTCGAGAAAGTCGGGGTCCGACAGTTCGCCTTGCAACGACACGCTGCCGCGACGCAGCACGGCCAGGCAGGTGTCGCGATCGGGCGAAACACGTGCCAACGCCAAGCCGCCGACCAAGAAGGTCCGCGTGTCCTTCGCATCCAGCACGAGTTGCTTCCAGCGTTCGACCGGCACCCGTTCCAGCGCAAGACGCGCGGTGAAGCTGACGGCACGATCGGCGTCGGCGAGCAGCGGGATCAGCACTTCAGCAGGCGGGACGAACAAACCGCGAGCCAGTGATTCGCACGTCTGACGACGCACGGCCGGGTCGGGGTCTTTGAGCATTTGCACCAGGATGCCGCCGCCGGTCGGCTCGGCATGCACGCCCAACAGGTAGGCCACTTTCTTGCGGACGTTCGGGTCGCCGTCGCGCGAGAGCTTGGCGAAGTACGTCATGTCGGGCAGCGGGCCGTACAGTTCGAGCAGGTCGAGCGAACGGATGCGGTCTTCCGTGCGGTTCGTCGTGTTTGCGGCCGCGGCTTGCAGTTGGGTGGCCCACTGCGCCGTGTTTTGTTGTTGAATGAGGGCCGACTTCTGCCGGGCCCAGGCCGCCGCCGGTTGCGGCTGACGGACTGCCGCGGCGATGCCGGTTAGCGCCTGCGGAGGCGGAATTTGGCCCGTGTAGACGACGCGATACACGCCCCCTTCGGTCCCGCGACCGCCGGTGACGAAGTACATCCAGCCGTCGGGCCCAACCGCCAAGTCGGTGGCGGCCAGCGGACGACCGCGGACGAACACTTCGCCGTCGCTGGTGTAACCGCTGCCCGAGGGGCGCGGCTTGAAGGCGATGATTTCGCCTTGCGACCAGTCGCAGGCGAAGAGCGCGCCTTGATACTGCGGCGGGTACTTCTCGTGTTCGTAGAACTCCAGGCCGGTCGGCGAGCCGCGTCCGGCGGTGGCCGCCGGAGGAACGCCGTCGAAATGGTAATCGGGCCAGTTCGACCAGCCGCTGCGCCAACCGTGTTCGCTGCCGGAGTACACGTGCTGCAGCCGCGTGGCGCGATACCACGGCAGCCCTTCGTTCCATTCCATGTCGGAGTCGAACGTGAACAACTCGCCGGTTCGGTTGAAGGCAATGTCGTACGCATTGCGGAAGCCGCCGGAGAAGGTTTGGATCGATTTGCCTTCGACGTCCAACCGCACGACCGTGCCGCCCGGCGCTTTGATGCCGACGGCGTGACCGCCCGGATCTTCGTATCGCGGCATCACCAGATCGCCTTCGTACCAGTTGCGATATGGGCTCTCTTTGACCGCGGCGCCTACGGCTTGCGCGTGGTTGCCGATCATCACGTAGATCATGCCGTCGGGGCCGAGCGTGAGGCCGTGCGGGCCATGCTCGCCGGGACTGCCGCTGAACTTCATCAGCGTTTTGACCTTCTCCCCCTTGCCGTCGCGATCTTCGTCGTTGATTTGGTACAGCGCCGGACCGTCGGGCCCGATGCCCACGGCGTAGATGCCGCCGTTGAGCGCGAGCAAGCCTTGGCAGCTCGTCACTTGCGTGCAGTATTCCGTCACCTTGTCGACGACGCCGTCTTTGTTCGAGTCGACGATCAGCAAGATCGGGCCCTTCTCGCGGCCGACGACCATCTCGCCGAACTCATTGAAGACGACGCTCAGCAGTGAGCCGGTGTCGTTCGGGGCCACGACGCGTTCGATGCGGAAGTCTTTGACGACGGCAAAGCGTCGGGCCGACGAACCGTCTTCGGCCGTGATCTGATCGAGCCACGGCCGCGCGACGCCGAGTTCACCGAAGCTATGCGCCTTGAGCCACTTGGAGTCGTCGAAGCGATCCTTCTCCCAGAGTGGGCCGTCGACGGCGGACGTGACCCACGTTTCGTCGGAGACGTACGCAATCGCGGGTCCGCCCTTCTTCTGCAAGAAGATGCGGGCCGTGAGTCCGGCGGAGGTGCCTTCTTTGTTCGTCGCCTTCACGGCGATCAGGTTTTTGCCTTCGAGCAAGAACGGCAGCAGGTTGATGGCCTGCATGCGATGCCAATCTTTGCCGTTGCCTGCAAAGCGTCCGTTGACGTGGACTTCGTATTCGTCGTCGGCCGTGATCTGCAACACGGCGACGTCGGGCGCCGTGCTATGGAACCACTTGCGGAAGTAAACGCTCCCCTGTGGCACCGGGCCTTGGGCCTGCGTCGGCGTCCAAATCCAGAGCGGGTCGCCGCTCGAGGGCTGCATCTCGGGTTGCGCGGCGTTCGGGTTCTCGGGCAGCGTCGCCGAAGTCGACGGCGCGGCACCCGGCGGCGGTGCGACCGGGGCGACGGTCTGGGCCCAGCCGTGCAGCGGCAACGACAGAGCCGTCAGAAGGAGAACGAACGGTGCGAGCCCACGGCGCGCACGACCCAGCATCCATGCCTGACGCATAACGAATCCTTTCGCAGCGCAACTCTTTCGTCGCCCTTCGACAAGCTCAGGGCAAGGCGATGACTTCAGAGCAAGCGGGGCGGAACATAGCACCCTTCATCGCCGCGAAGCAATGGAGGTTCGTGCGCGATTTAGAGCCGCGTCGGGAGCAATCCGACGAAACGTCGCGACTGCGACGGCCGAAGCAGGCCGGCGGCGGACTCGTCCTTGACCGTCCCGGCGGAGCGGTTTAGCATTCCCGCTGCCGCAAGTCTTTGGCGGCCGGCGTGTTAGCGCCCCTCGGACGACGAAAAGGATGCCCCATGCGAATTGACCGACGGATCGTGTTCGGGTGCTTGTTCTTCCTGCCGGCCATGCCGGCGATCCTCGGCTGCTCGAAATCCGAGCCCACCGTTTCGACCGGCAGCGGCGCTCCGGCACCGGTTGCCCCTGCGACGGCTTCGGTCGTCGGCGAAGGACTGAAACCGTTCACGCCGCCGCCGCTGGCCGAGATCGACGCCAAGGCCGAGTGGATTTCCATGCCGGTCGAAGACTCGCTCAAACTTCTGCAGGCCGAACTGGCCAAGACGAAGCCGGCGATTACCGTGGCCGAGGCTTTGGCTCTGAAGAACACCTCGGCCGAAGCGAACCTGCAAATCCAAGACGCGCTCGGCCGACTCCCGGCGAGCGACTCGGAAGTCGACTACGAAGCGACGATCACCCGTTTTATGTCGGCCGACGTGAAGAGCACCAATCCGGTGATGTACAACTCGGTGCAAGAGGGAGACGTCAACTCGCTCACTAGCTACGGGCTGTTCAGCTTCGATTGGACGCTCCGCCCGTTTGCCGTGTCGGAATTCGTCAAGAGTTGGCAGAGCAGCAAGGACCGGATGTACGACAAGGTGGTGCTCCGCAGCGACGCCACCTGGTCCGACGGCAAGCCGATCACGGCCCACGACGTCGTCTTCTCGTTCAAGACGATTCTCGACACGCGAATTCCGATCCCGGCCGTTCGTTCGCAGACCGACGAACTCCGTTGGGTCGAAGCGTACGACGATTACACGCTTATGTTCTTCCACAAAGAATCGTCGCCGACGAACGTCTGGAAGTTGAACTTTCCAGTCATTCCGAAACACATCTATGAGAAGTCGATCGAAGCCGACACGACGATGCAGGACAGCGAATACCATGTGAAGTACGAGAACGACCCGGTCGTCGGCGGGGCGTACAAGATCGTCAAGCGGATTCGCGGACAAGAAATCGTCCTCGAACGTCGCGACGACTATCACATGCACGACGGCAAGCAGGTTCGCGACAAGCCGTACTTCAAGACCGTGCGGTTCCGCATTACGCAGGACCTGAACGTCGCGCTGCTCGCGCTAAAGAAGGGGGATTTGGACGAAATGATCCTCCAGCCCGAGCAATGGGTAAACCAGACGAACGACGACGAGTTTTACGCCCACAACACCAAGGCCCGCGGCGTGGAGTGGGTCTACTTCTACTTCGGCTGGAACATGGACGAGCCGACGGCGCCGTTCTTCAAAGAGAAGAAAGTTCGCGAAGCGATGGGCTACGCCTTCGACCATGAAGAGCTGCTGAAGACGCTGTGCTACGACTTGTACGAGCCGTGCCTAGGCATCTTCCATCCGACCGGTTGGATGGCCCCCAAGCAAATGCCCGCCCCGTTGAAGCACGACATTGCCAAGGCCGAGAAGCTGCTCGACGAAGCAGGTTGGACCGACGGCGACGGCGACGGCATCCGCGACAAGGAAATCAACGGCAAGCCGGTGAAGTTCGAGTTCACGATCGTGTGCAGCAACGTGCCGCAGCGCGTCGCCTTCTGCAACTTGCTCCGGCAGAACCTCGATGAGATCGGCGTCGTCTGCAACGTCCGCCCGTTGGAGGCCACGGTGCTTTCGGACGTGCTGCTGAAGAAGCAGTTTCAAGCCAACTTCGGCGGCTGGGGAACGGGTGCCGACCCGAGCACGATCAAGAACATTTGGAAGACCGGCGAGAGCCGCAACTTCAATAAGTACACGAATCCCGAAGTCGATAAGCTGCTGAAAGAGGCCGAGATGGAGTTCGATCGCGACAAGCAGGCCGAACTCTACGGCAAGATTCACACGGCGATTTACAACGACCATCCGGTGACGTTCTTGTATTACCAGCATTCGTTCTACGGCTTCAACAAACGGCTTCGCGGCTACCGATTCAGCCCGCGGGGTCCGTACCATTACAGTCCCGGTTTCGGCAGCATTTGGAAGGCGACCCAGCAGTAGTTTTTTGCTTCGGTCGTCCGGGGCCGTGTTTGTTTCGTCGTGCATGTGAGCTGCGATGCTGCATTACTTGATTCGTCGCTTGCTGATCGGCCTGGTGACGCTGACGTGCATCACGTTCTTCGTCTACGGCCTGATCCGTCAGATGCCCGGCGATCCGACGACCGTGGCCATCAACGAATCGGACCCGAGCAAGAAGCTCGACGAGGCGAGTTTTCGCCGGATGCGACAGCAGTATTACCTCGACGATCCGTTCCCGGTCGGCTACGCCCATTGGATCACGAACCTACTGCGTGGCGACCTCGGCCGGTCGAGCTACCAGAAGCAATCGGTCACGACGGCCATCGGGCAGCGTGCCGGGCCGACGTTGTTCCTTTCCCTCACGTCGCTGATCTTGGCGATGGGGCTGTCGATTCCGCTCGGGCTCTATTCGTCGGCTCGCAACGGCCGGACCGATGAGCGCATTCTGAGCACGTTGCTGTACATGCTTTATTCGTTCCCGGCCTTCGTGGCCGCACTGCTGTTGCAGTACACGTTCTATCTCAAGCTCGGCTGGTTGCCGCTTGATCGGATGCACAGCGACGGCTACGAGTCGCTCAGTTTCGGTCGGCAGTTGCTTGATCTGGTGTGGCACTCCATTCTGCCGGTCACTTGCTACACCTACGGCGGCCTGGCTTATGACACCCGCTTCATCCGCGCCAACATGGCCGAGGTGCTGCGGCAGGACTACGTCCGCACCGCGCGGGCCAAAGGGGTCGGGCCGGTTCGCGTGTTGGTGCATCACGCGTTTCGTAACACGCTGATTCCCATGGTCACCATGTTGGGGCTGATGTTGCCCGGCCTGCTGAGCGGCACGGTGATCTTGGAGAAAATCTTCTCCTGGCCCGGCATGGGCTCGCTGTTCTTGGAAGCGATTTATGCCCGCGATTACTCGTTGATCATGGGCCTGACGCTGCTGTTTTCGGTGCTGACGTTGCTGGGCACCCTGATTTCCGACGTGCTGTACGCCGTGGTCGACCCGCGCGTCAGCTATTCCTAACACCGATATTTTTAACTCCGCGTAACGATTCGCCATGACCGCCGTCGCCGCCCTCCCCTCCCCTGCTCCGTCCGCCGCAACTCGTAGCGGCGTCGCGCGCGGGTTCTGGGGCGAGACCTGGGTCCGGTTCCGGCGTCGCAAGTTGGCGATGATCGCCTTGACGTACGTCGTATTCTTGGCGGTCGTTGCGCTCTGTGCGCCGATGATCGCCGGCACGAAGCCGATCGTCTGCTACTACAAAGGGTCGTACTACTTTCCGTGTTGGGGCTACTTCCAGCCGTCGTGGGAAAACGTCGTCTTCAAGCGCGACGGCTTCCGCCGCGTTCGCTTCTACGACAGTTTGAAGACCGATCCCGAGAGTTGGGCCGTCTGGCCGTTGGTCTATCAGGACCCGCAGCGTCGTTTGACGACCAACGAGCTGCCCGACCTGCCGGAGAACCCGCGTAACGGCGGTCCGCCGCATGCGGGCAGTCCCTTCGGTACCGATCCCCATGGGATCGACATCTTTGCGCAGATGGTGCACGCCTCACTGACCGCCCTGCTCGTCGGATTCGTGTCGATGGGCATTGCGGCCTCGATCGGCATCACGTTCGGCGCGGCAGCGGGCTACCTCGGTGGTTGGATTGATATGGCGCTGAGCCGGTTGATCGAAGTCGTAATGTGCATTCCCACGTTGATTCTGATTCTGGCCATGATCGCCATCGTCGAGAAACCGACCATCTGGCACATCATGGTCGTCATCGGCGTCACCGGCTGGACCGGCATCGCCCGCCTGACGCGGGCCGAGTTCCTCAAGCTAAAGCAAGCCGACTTCGTGACCGCAGCCGAGGCCTTGGGTGCCGGACGGCTGCGAATTATGTTCCGCCATATCCTGCCGAACGCCCTGGCCCCGGTGTTGGTGCCGATCACGTTCGGCATCGCCTCGGCCATCCTCATCGAGAGTTCGCTCAGCTTTCTCGGCTTCGGACCGCAAGGAAGCCCCAGCTGGGGCAAGCTGCTGAACGAGGCCTCCGGCCACCTCCAAATGTGGTGGTTGGTCGTGTTTCCGGGCGGGGCGATATTCCTTGCCGTTTTAGCGTACAATCTGATCGGCGAAGGTTTACAAGAAGCGACCGATCCGCGATTGCGCGGGGTTGGACGTTAGCCGTTGCCGTCGTCCCCTTCCCGATTTTGTTCCGCCCTGCCCTGACTCCACGATGTCGAAGCTTGACCGCCTGCTGACGATTCGCGCCGCCCGGTCCGAGGACGCCGCCGTGCTGACCGGAATCGACGCCGACAGTTGGCCCGCTCCGTTGGCGACGACGTTGGAACAATGGCAAATGCGGCTCGAGGTCTTTCCCGAAGGTCAACTGGTGCTCGAGTACGACGGCCGCCCGGCGGTCGTCGCCGCGGCCCAGCGGATCACGTCGGAGTTTCTGTCGGCCGGGCCGATCACGCATCATCGCCTGACCGACGGCGGCAGCTTCGGGCGGTCGCACGATCCGCAGGGTGAAATCTACCAACTCGTCGCCGTCGGTGCGTCGACCTTAGTGAACGGCCTCGGTTTGGGTCGCAAGTTGATCGACCGCCAGATCGCGCAGGCCCGCGGCATGCCGGGCATCAAGCGGATCATCGGCGTGACGCGACCGGCCCGCTATTACCGTCATCCCGAACTGCCGATTGCTGAGTACGTCGAGCTCCGCAACAAGACCGGCCGCCGTTACGACCCGGTCCTCGAGTTTCATCTCGGCTCGGGTGCACGGCTCATCTCGACGCACGAAGGCTTCCGTCCCGACGACGAAGAAGCCCGCGGCTACGGGGCGCTGATCGAGTACGCAGTGGTGCCTGAGGTCAGTTAGCTCGTCTCGCCGCGGCTGCTACTAATCCTTGAGCGAACCGCCCGGCGATGCGCCGTGCTTGGCAATTTCCAGTTGCAGCTCTTTGCCCAGAATGCTGTGGTGCCGACCGTAGAAGATGTAGATCAGCAGGCCGAGGCCCAGCCAAGCGAAGAGTCGGTACCAGTTGTCGGCCGGTAGCGACAGCATCAACAGCAAGCAGGTGCCCATGCCCATCAGCGGTACGAATGGCACCCAGGGGCAACGGAACGGTCGGGCCGCGCCCGGATTGATCCGCCGCATGATGAGCACCGCGGCACACACGATGACGAAGGCGAACAACGTGCCGATGTTCGTCAGATGCAGCAAGGCGTCGATCGGCAACAAGCCTGCCAAAATACTGACGAAGACGCCGATGGCAATCGTGCTCTTCCACGGCGTTTGGAACCGGGGATGCACGTCGGCGAAGAATTTGCTCGGCACCAGTCCGTCGCGGGCCATCGCCAAGAACACCCGCGGGGCGCTCAGCATCATCACCAGCAGCACCGAGGTGATTCCCGCCACGCCTGCGGCCGCGATGATGAATTGAGCCCAAGGGAGACCGGCATGCTTGAACGCTTCCGACACGGCCGCGTCTTTGCTCAACTCCTGGTAAGGAACCATGCCGGTGAGGACCGCGACGACGCCGATGTACAGCACCGTGCAGATGATGAGCGAGGCCATGATGCCGATCGGCACGTCGCGCCGCGGATTCTTGGCTTCTTCGGCATGCGTCGAAATCGAATCGAAGCCGATGTAAGCGAAGAAGATGATCCCGGCCCCGGCCAGCATTCCCACCGGTTCGCCCCCCGCATTCGTCTGCCCGGCCACATGCCAACCGAGCACAGTGAGGCCGGACCAACCGAACGGCGCGAAGGGCGTCCAGTTGGCGGGATCGATGTAAAACACGCCGACAAAGATGACGAACAGCACCACGGCCGTTTTGATAAACACCATGAGTGCGTTGAAGCCGGCGCTCTCTTGGATTCCTTTGACGAGCACGGCCGTCATGATGGCCGTGATGACGACGGCGGGCAGATTGATGAACGAACCGGACGTATGGAATTCGCCGTTGTGATAAATCCAAGGGGCTTTACTCATCGTCGCCGGCACGACGATGTTGAACTTGGCCAATACGCTTTGAAAATAGCCCGACCAACCGTTGGCGACGGTCGCCGCGCCGACGGCATACTCCAGGATCAAATCCCAACCGATGATCCAGGCGAACAATTCGCCGAGCGTCGTGTAGGCATAGGTGTAAGCGCTCCCGGCCACCGGAGCCATCGAAGCGAATTCGGCATAGCAGAGCGCGGCGAAGATGCAGGCCAGACCCGCCACGGCGTAGGAAACCATCAGCGACGGTCCGGCCACACTATGGGCGGCGGCGCCTGTGGCGACGAAGATGCCCGCTCCGATCACCGCGCCGATGCCCAGGGCCGTGAGCGCCACCGGTCCGAGGGCCCGCTTCAAGCGGTGATCGCCCGCCATTTCTTCCAACAGGCCTTCGAGCGATTTCTTGGCCCAAATCTGCTTCCAACTCATGGTTGCTAACTCGCGTCGGTGGGGTTCTTGAAAAGTGCGGTTAGTCTAGACGCTCCCCCTGCGAGAACACAACCAAACCTGCTAGGGCAGCGTTTCGCGGGATCGTCGGAGATCGTCGACTTGTTGTCGAGTGAACGGCACCGCCTCGCCGGGCGTGGGCGGATCGGACACTAATCGCGCCGCGATCGTCGTTAGCAATTCGTCGATGCCGAGGCCCGTGACGGCGCTGGTTCGGATGCCGGCCGGTCGCGCCGTGTCAGGTGTTTCCGCGGCGTCGCTCTTGTTGAGGACGACGACGGCGTGCGGATGCGCCGCCAAAATCGCGGCGTCTTCCGCAGTCCACGGCTCGGTCACGTCGAAGGTTGCGATCGCCAGATCGGCTCCCTCCAAGCGACGCCGCGCGGCGGCGACCCCGGCGGTTTCTAGTTCGTCGTCGGTCGTGCGCAGGCCGGCCGTGTCCGAGAGTTCGATCGGCCAGCCGTCGACGACCGTCGCGGCCGTCACCACGTCGCGGGTCGTGCCGGGCAGGTCGAAGACCACGGCCCGACGGTAGCCGAGCACGGCGTTCAAGAGGCTGCTCTTGCCGACGTTCGGCCGCCCGCAAAACACGACGCGAAACGGCTCGGTCAATCTCCGGCCCAATGCGGCTCGCGCGAGGAGCCGGTCGATCAACTCTCGCGCCGCCTCATGGTGACCGTGCTCGACGAGTTGTCGCACGCGATCCAGCGCACGACGCAACGCCCCCGCCGCCTGATCGAGGAGGATCGCAGCGGTTCGCACCGTTCGTGCCCCGGCCAGTGCGGCTCGTGCTTCGGCGGTGATGGGGTCGATCGCGTCGTCGGTTTCTTCGTGCCACGGAACGATCGCACAGCCGTCGTCACGCAACGCACCGAGGATCGCGGCGGACGCGGCCTCGCCGCCGTGGCAGTGGATTTCAAACCGGTCTTCGCCGCGGCGACAGACGACAAGTTCTTCGCCGAGTTCGTTGCTTGCCGAAGCGAGCGACTTCCAGCGGCCGAAGCGAATGCGGTTCAACTCGAACGTCGGCACGGTGCCGGTCGACGACGAAAAATGCTTGGCAATGATCGCCGCGGTCCCCTCCCCTGCCACGGCGACGACGGCCACGGCTCCGCGACCCGACGGCGTCAGTAGCGCGGCCCGCAACGGATGTGTCGCGGCGTTCATGGCGCGGTCGAGGCGGCTGCGGCCGCCAGCGCGATCCCCGCCGTGACGAGGTTCGGCTCGTAACGAGCCTCGCCGGGCAACAGCTTCGCCACCGAAGGCGCGGCCCCGCCGGTGAGAAACACGTCGGGCGTGCCGCCGGCTTGCTGGGAAAAAAGTTCGATCAACTGCCGCACTCCGCCGACCGCGCCCCAGAAGAGCCCGCTGGTCATGGCGGCGATCGTGGCCTCGCCGACGGGCGGCGGCGGTTCACTGAGCGACTGCATGTCGATCAACGGGAGTAGATCGGTGAACTGATGCATGGCCCGGGCCGACATGCTGATGCCGGGCAGAATCGCGCCGCCGTGGAACGCACCCTGCGACGAGACGAGGTTCACGACGATGGCCGAGCCGATGCTGACGACGACGGCCGCCCGTTGCGGATGCCGCAAGCGGTTGGCGGCGACGGCCCCGAGCAGCCGGTCGATGCCGACCATGTCGGGCCGCGGCAACTCAATGTTCAACGGCAGATCGCCGGATGACAACAGCGTGATCCGCGTCGCTCCGGCGTCGCGCAGCAGTTCGACGATGCGGGCCGACGTCTTGCGGTCGACGCTACCGATGTGCCACGCGAACGCATCGGCCGGGCGATCGGCGAGCAGCGGCGTCAGATCGAGCGCAGCCTCGTTGCGCGGGTCGAGGTTGAGCGTCGCCGTCGGCACCGGCAGCACGGCGATCGGCGACAGGCTCGGCGGCACGTCGAACAGCGCGAGCTTGACGCGACTGTTTCCGACGTCGACGGCGATGAGCGGAAACGGATTGGTTCGCGTCATGGCCGAGACGAAGTTACGTGGCTGCGGCGGGACCGGGTTGTTCGCCCGTCGGGACGGCGTTTTCCGGCGGACGCGTGCGCGGCGGCGGAGCAACTTTCGCCCGCTCGTCGAGATGCCGGATGATTGCGTACAGAAGTTGATTGAGGCCCGTGCCGGTGACGGCGGAAATGCCGAGCACTTCCACACCGGTCTCGGCGGCCAGCTTCTCGCGGACTTCGTCGGCCCCCGGCAGTTCACTCTTGCTGACGCAAACAATCTCGGGCCGCTCGCCGAGATTCGTGCTGTAGAGGCCCAACTCGCGGCGAATGGCGTGGTAGTTGGCGATCGGGTCCGAGCCGTCGGTCGGCAGCGGTTCGACCAAGTGCACGAGCAAGCCGGCGCGTTCGACGTGTCGCAGGAATTCGTGACCGAGGCCGACGCCGGCGTGGGCCCCTTCGATCAGACCCGGAATGTCGGCCAGCACAAACTGGCGATCGGGCCCGACGGCGACGATGCCGAGATTCGGATACTTCGTCGTGAACGGATAGTCGGCGATCTCGGGCCGAGCACGACTAACGCGCGACAGCAGCGTGCTCTTGCCCGCGTTGGGTAATCCAATGAGCCCGACGTCGGCAATGACTTTCAACTCCAGCACCAACTCGCGCGATTCGCCTTCTTCACCCTTGGTGAACTGTCGCGGCGCGCGATTGATGGACGTCTTGAAGTTTTGGTTCCCCTTGCCGCCGCGGCCGCCCTTGGCCGCGACCAGCGTCTCGCCCGGCTGCGCGAGATCCTTGAGTACGAAGCCGCGGGTGTCGTAGACGATCGTCCCCGGCGGGACGTCGATGTGCAGGTCGGGACCCATGCGTCCCGAGCATTGAGCGCCGCCGCCCTTTTGGCCCGACTCGGCGTTCCAATGGTGCTTCTGCGTGAGAGCGGCCAGGCTGTCGACGCCGGCGCGGGCCGTGAAGATGACGCTGCCGCCGTCGCCGCCGTCGCCGCCGTCGGGTCCGCCGCGCGGAATGAACTTCTCACGCCGGAAGCTGACGCAGCCGTCGCCCCCCTTGCCCGACTGCACGCTGATAGTGACTCGATCGACGAACATGCTACATCTTCAAGACGAAGGGAAACGGAATGCGGTACCGACCAGATCAGTCCCAGAGGAATCGTTCATCGTACTCAATGCCGTGCCGCTCCAACATTGCTAACAACTCTTCCTGAAAGGTTTGGCGGCGGTGATGTTCGGCCTGATTGTCGATATATGCCGTGACGGCATCGAGTTGCGACCGACTGACGGAAAAGACTCCGTAACCGATCTGCCAGGCAAAATCGTGCGGCGTCAGGCGTTCGTCGTTGATCCATTTAGACGAACCGGCTTTGACGAGACGAATCAGATCGGCGGGGGCGTGAGTCGGTTTCGCTTCGATCAGGAGATGGACGTGGTCGGCGATTCCACCGGCTCGCACGAGATGTGCCCCTTGCTCACGCACGATGCCAGACATGTAAGAGTAGAGCCTAGTGCACCACGCGTCGTCGATCAGGAGTCGCCGCTCCTTCGTGCTGAAGACGTAGTGCAGCAGCAGTTTGGAATAGGTGTGTGACATGACGTTGCCCCGCTCGGTCCTGAAGCTCCGCAGGAGCGGCCCATGCTTGCCCACGGCGTTAGCCGTGGGTTCTCGATTGCATTCCCGCACATGATAGCCCCGGAGGGGCGGTACATAAACGATCGCGTGATGATGCGACCGTGTCGCCCCGCTGGGGCTCAAACCGTGGACGACGGCGACCGAAACCCATGGCTGACGCCATGGGCTAGTATGCTTCGCCGCTCTGCGGCGAAGAGCCGCCTAAGGGGCTGTTCGGCGATCGAACAACTTGCCGATTTAGCTTCGCGACGAGAAGCGAAACTAGTTGGCCGTCGGCACCGGCAGGACGTTGATCCGGCGTCCGCCGCGATCGAACTGAACGATGCCCGGCACCAAGGCAAACAACGTGTAGTCCTTGCCTTGGCCGACGTTCTTGCCGGCGTGGAACTTGGTGCCGACCTGACGAACCAGGATGTTGCCGGCGATGACCTTTTGGCCGCCGAAACGCTTTACGCCGCGCCGCTGCGGGTTCGAATCGCGACCGTTGCTGCTGGAACCCTGACCCTTCTTATGTGCCATGACGCTATCACTCCGCTAAACAAGCAACGACGATGACGATACGCAAACCGGTTCTACGACAGATCGGTTCTCCCCCAGGCTCGCCTTTCGGCAAACTGAGGAAACCCATTTTCTACTGGTAGAACCAGGCGTAGTCAACCTCACCGGGGATGCCGAAGCGGATTTCGTCTTCGTGCTCGTACCGGGTGTCGCTGGGGCGCCAGAAGTTCATTTTCAGGGCTTGGGTCTGGTAAACGCGGCCTTTGCCCGGCGCATCGCCCTTTTGGTAGGCTCCCGGCGGGTCTTCCCAGCGATAGGCGTTGGTCAGGCCGTAAATGAAGATCGTGAATCGGTCGGTCCGGGGGTCGACCCCTTCCCAGGTGACGACGCCCCAGACGCTGCGGTCGACCTCGTCCGTGCTGGGCGGAATCTCGCCGGTGATCTCGGCCGTGGTGAGCAGCCGGCGGTTCTTGTCCTCGCGGGCACGGATGGCCTTCACCACGTCGGGCAGAATTCGCTCGGGATACGTCTGGTTGACGTCGTGGCTTTGCAGTTCAAACCGTGGGATGAACAGGAACGGTTTCTCGCCCATGTTCTTCACGTGGTAGATCATGTACCAGATCAGCCGCTCTTTGCCGTCGGGGCCGGGCACGCGAATGAAACGGACCGGCTTGAACGTGAAGTCGAGTCCCCACACGTCGTGCTTGAAGTGCGCGTTCTTAGCCGGAGCCACACCGGGGGCCCACGGACGTTCGCCGTAGGCCGGCACCTCAGCCAGAATTTCGACGATGTCGTGACGGCTGATCTGATCGGACGCGGTCACCGGGCTGGGGATCTTCGTCTCAACGCCCGGAGCTAATTTGCGATAACCGCCCGACGGCGGCGGACCTTCCACGACCGGAACCTGTGGAGCCGGTGTTGCGCCGGGTTGCTGCGCGGCCGGTGCCGGTGCAGCGGGTGCAGGAGCGGCCGGTGCCGGAGTCGCGGGAGCGGGCGTGCCGAACGGATTCGCACTCGGCGCAGCCGGGGCCGGTGTGGTCGGAGCAGGGGCCGGCGTTCCAAACGGGTTCGCGCTCGGGGCCGCAGGAGCAGGGGGCGCGGGTGCGGGTGTCGTCGGAGCCGGGGTTCCAAACGGATTGGCGTTCGGAGCGGGCGTCGTCGGCACGGCGGGAGCCGGAGCGGCCGGGGTCGTCGGCGCGGGGGCATTCGGGTCAGGCGTTGTCGGGGCCGGTGCGGCGGGAGCCGGAACTGCCGGTGCAGGAGTCGTCGGTGCCGGAGTGCCGAACGGATTGGCGGCCGGAGCGGGTGCCGCCGGAGTGCTCGGCGCCGGAGCCGTGGGATCGGGCGTCGTCGGAGCGGGCGCGGCCGGTGCAGGCGTCGTTGGTGTCGCAGGTGCCGGAACGGGCACAGCCGGGACCGGCGTTGTCGGCGCAGGAGCATTCGGATCGGGCGTTGTCGGTACGGCGGGGGCCGGAGTCGTCGGTGTGGTAGCAGCCGGAACTGCCGGTGGCGGAGTGCCGAACGGATTGGCGTTCGGATCGGGAGTTGTCGGAGTTGGAGTCGCCGGTGCGGGCGTCGTCGGAGTTGCGGCCGCGGGAGCATTCGGATCAGGCGTTGTCGGCGCAGTGGCATTCGGATCAGGCGTTGTCGGGGCCGGTGCGGCGGGAGCCGGAACTGCCGGTGCAGGGGTCGCCGGAGCAGGGGCGTTCGGGTCCGGAATGGCAGGAACAGTCGGAGCCGCTGCCGGAGTCGTCGGCGCAGGAGCCGCCGGAGCGGGCGTCGTCGGTGCCGCAGGCGCGGGTGCGGCCGGGGCCGCCGGATCAAACGGGTTCGCCGACGGCGCGCTCGGTGCCGGGGCCGGAGTCGTTGGTGCCGGAGCCGCGGGAGCCGGTGCGTTCGGATCGGGCGTCGTGGGTGCGGCGGGTGCCGGAGCGGGCACAGCCGGGGCCGGCGCGGCGGGCGCGTTCGGATCAGGAATCGTTGGCGCGGCCGGTACCGGAGCAGGCGTCGTCGGTGCCGGAGCCGTCGGCGCGGGGGCGTTCGGATCGGGCGTGGTCGGCGCGGCAGGGGGGCTCGGCATCGGAGCCGCCGGCGGGGCTGCGGTTCCGGTGGCGGTTGCGGTTGGAGCAGGGGCCGTGGGCGCGAACGGATTTTGTCCGTGCGACTTCGTGGGAGCGAAGCCGCTCAACGTCAGCAGTACGGCGGCCGAGAGCGAAGCAACGGCGAGCGAGCGCAACATCATCGGGCGACGACTCACGAAGGGAGAAACGACGGGGTTCAGCAAAGATATGGCGCGGCCAAACTACCAATTCTTCATTAAATTCTGCCCGACGGCGCGGGTCAAGCAGTTTCGGTAAACCCGCCGGACGCCGATTCTTAACAATGCCGCCGGCGTGACTGCTGTAACCCCTACACCCGGCTCGGTTCCAGCCGCCACCGCAGCTCGATCTCGTCCGCCGTCGCGGTCGCCAACGCCTCGGAACCGGCGTATTCCTGGGCCTTCACGCGTCGGCCGACGACTTGCAGGTCGAGGCTCGCCGGGCGAAACGGCCAGGGGGCGATTGTAATCCGGCCGTCGTCGACTGGGGTGAAAACAAGCGGTTCTTCGCCGGGGCCGTGCATCGTCGTCGGCTCGGTCGGCACCGAGCAGCAGAGCCATAGGCTGGCGAAGTCGAACAATTGCAGCAGCCGCAACCCGCGATCGAGGGCCGCGATTTGCTCCCCTTGCCGACCCGCCTCGACCGTCGCCAGGTACTCGGACCGCAAAGAGTCTTGCTCCTCGATGAAGTCTTCGGCGAGGTACATGAAATCGGCGGGCCGATCGTGCCGCGCCTCGTGTTTCGTCACGCTCGCCTGACAGAGCGTGCGAAAGTGCCCGCCGACGATCACGCTCGACGCCGGGTCGATCGTGTGCGCGACGGCGATCGACCGCCGCCAAATCGCCAGTGACTCGTCGAGCGGCATCTCCATGAAATCGCGCGGCACGCCGTCGTGCACCTCAGGCCGCTGCTCCCACGGCAGCCAGCCGTCGTCGTGACGGCGAATCGTTTCGATGAATTTCTCACGTGGCAATGGAAACGGCCGAGCCTCATCGTCCCACGCCGCGGCTAGTTCACCCGACAGCCGCGCGTGCACCAACTGCGAGATGAGAATCCACGCCTTCGCGCCGTCGTCTAAGGTTCCGTCACGTCGAATCATGACGGGAATATATCGTGCCGACGTTACCGCGTCGCCGGGGCGGGCGTCGGGCGGGCGGCCGTTGCTTGGTCCGCCAGGAAGCGGACGGTCGAGACGATTTCCGCATCGCCGTCCTCGAGGCGTTCCAGCATCGGCTCTTCGACCGTGAACGCGAGTACCACTTGGCGGCCCGTCGGGTCGCAGACGAGATAGTAGATCCAGTGGATTTCCAACTCTTGGACGGTGCCGACCGCTTCGGCCCGGAAGATCGTCTGGCCGAGCGAGTTTTGGCTCTCGCCGATTTTGGCGAACTGCCGGAAGTGGGCGTCGAGCGAGCGGCGGACGTCGGCCTGGAATTGGCTCAACGTCGGTCGCCGTTCGGGATCGGGCAGCGTAATCGACCGAACGTTGCACTGGGCGATCAGTTCGCCGCGATCGACCATCCGCAGCGACAGCACCTCGCGGGCATCGGTCATCACGTGCCAACGACGATCGTGTTCCAGTCGGAACTTGCCGGGAACCGAGGCGTAGCTGAGCCGCACCAACTCGGGCTGCGGGTCGAGCGGCAAATCGCGGAGGTTGGCGGCGTGCAGGTCTTCCGGCTCGGCGGTAGGCGTGATGAGCATTTGCACGCGGGTCGTCGCCGTCACGCCCGGTTCGACGTGCCCGATGGATCGCTTCTCTTTCAGCAGCGCGGCGAGCCAGGCGACCCGCTTCGTATTGAGATCGAATTTGTAGCGGCCGGTCAGTTCGAAGTCGGTTGCGACGCCGCCGAGAGCCCCTTGCACCGAGCCTTGAAATTCGATCCGGGCCGAGTCTTCGCTGATCTCGACGAGCTTGCTGGAAACGTCGGAGCCGTTGACGGCGTCGAGGTTCAGCAGGCTCGTCAGCAGCGCGGCGTCGTGCGTCCAGGTATCGCCGATCGAGACCGCGCGATTCGGCAGCAAGCCGTCGACGAGCAAGCTGTTGAACGGCACTTGGAGCAGTTCCAGTTCGTCGGTCGTCAGCGGCCCGAGCGGCGAGAAGAGCAGCGGCTGAGCCTCGGTCGATTCGACGATCAGCAGGTTCCGCTCAGCGGCGAGTTTCGGCTCTTGTGCAGTCTTGTCGACCTGAATTTTCGCTTCGGCCGTGCGATAGGTTCGGGCCGAACGTTGCGCTCCGTCGGCACTCGCGGCGAGACGTTTTTCTTCGTAGGCCAAGCGGGCCGCGACCGACGTGGGGAGCGACTTCAACTCTTCCTTTTCACGGAACGTCAGTTGCCCGGCCGCCTCGACGACGACTTCAACGCGAACCGTGCCATCCTTCGCCGCGGCGTTTTGCAGCAGCACGCTCGGCTCGGCGGCCGAGGCTTTTCCGACGCCGAGAAGCAGTAACCCGCAGCAGACCGCCGGCATCCAACATCGCGACCGAAGTGACCGACGCATACGTACGCTCCCGACGAAACGAGAAAACAGCGCCTCGTCATCGAATTTCGACCCGGCCGAAAGGGTAAGTTCAATCGAATCGTCGGTTCGTGCCGGATGAACTCAGTTGGCGAAGATTTGCAGCCTTTAGGGGGAGAGTAAGGCCGCAGTTTGGCGATTTGCGTAAGCCGGCAAAGGCGGGTCTGCCACCATTGGGGCAGGCCGTGCGAACCGTCACAAGATGCGAAAGAAATTCGCTCTGCCGGCCCGAACATTTTGCGAACGCTGGACACTTTAATGCGTAAGAGTAGTGGACCGACAGGACACTTCGTTGGGCCGTGTAACGTCAACCGAGCAGGAACGTTTACGGACGGGGCAGAACGAAGGCTTGGGAGTTAGCAGTATCGAGGTCGCCGACAAGCAAGGAGATTTGGCAACTCGGCGAAGTTTCGATTAGCATAAAGGTGCTTGGTGCTAGCTGTTCCAGCAATGCAAATTGCGGGAAGGGCTGACGGGCGCCGAGGACGAATGCTACGGTGGGCGGAGGATCCGCAGGGAAAGCCGCCGTGGCAGGTGCGAAAGGTACCCAGCCATGAACAACCACTATGTGAACCCGGGATTGCGGCAACTCCGCGATCAACAAGTCCGGTTCGCCCCGCGCGATAAGAAACTGCAACAAGCGGCCCGCGCCGAAAGGCTGCTGTCCGAGATCGACGTCGATCGCACGTACAACTACGGCGATCTTTGCTACAAGATCACCGACTTCAAGCCGGAGTCGTATCCCGATCTGAAGGTCACCGGCAGCGAAGCCCGGCATGACCTGCGTCTGTTTGTCGAAGACGTCTCGGGCGCCGCCGACGTTCCCGCCGGCGACGCCGGTGAGCGGGTGATGACGGTCGAAGAATTGGCCGAGGCGTTCAACGTCTCGACGAAGACGGTGCAGCGCTGGCGCGACCAAGGTTTGGTCAGCCGCCGGTTCGTGTTCGACGGTCGCAAGCGGCTCGGCTTCCTGCAAAGCTCGGTCGATCGTTTCGTGGCCGAGAACGAAGAGCGAGTCGCCCGCGGCAGCCGCTTCAGCCAACTCACCGACGAAGAGCGGGAATGGATCATTCACCGCGCTCGCCGGTTGGCGAATCACGGCGCGAACGCGGCCGAGGTGGCGCGGCGTTTGGCCCGCAAAACTTCGCGGAGCCCGGAGACGATCCGTTACACGCTCAAGGCGTTCGACGACGTGCACCCGGATCTGGCGATCTTCCCGGACGGCGGCGGCCCCATTTCCGACGCCGACAAGCAGAACATTTTCCAACACTATCGCCGCGGCGAATCGGTCGAGTCGCTCTGCCGACGCTACCGTCGGACGAAGACCAGCGTCTACCGCATTCTGAACGAAGTGCGGGCCCAGAAAATTGCGGCTTTATCGCTGGATTACATCGACAATCCGCTGTTCGCCAAGCCGTGGGCCGAGAAGCAGATTCTGGTCGCCCCGCCCGTGGCCCCGGCCGCGCGCAAGGCTCGGGCGCCGAGCGGTCTGCCTCCGTACTTGGCCGCGTTGTACGACGAGCCGCTGCTCACGCGCGAGCAAGAGCAGTACTTGTTCCGCAAGATGAACTTCTTGAAGTACAAGGCCAACAAGCTGCGCAGTGAACTCGACCCGACGAAGGCCAAGAGCGGCCTGATGGACGAGATCGAACGGCTGCACGGCGAGGCGGTCGCGGTGAAGAACAAGGTCATCCGCGCAAATCTGCGGTTGGTCGTGTCGATAGCCAAGCGGCACGTCGGGCCGTTCGAGAGCTTCTTCGACCTGGTGAGCGACGGCAACATGTCGCTGATCCGGGCCGTGGAGAAGTTCGACTACGCCCGCGGCAACAAGTTCAGCACCTACGGCACCTGGGCCGTGATGAAGAACTTTGCCCGCACGATTCCGACCGAGATCAAGCATCGCGACCGGTACAAGACAAGCACCGACGAAATGTTTGCCGCGACCGAGGACCGCCGCAGCGACCAGTACGAGCAAGAACACGCTCAGTCGCAGCGGGAGTCGCAGGTCGGCAAGATTTTGGAGAAGCTTGACGAGCGCGAGCAGACGATTATCATACGACGCTTCGGTTTGGATCACGGCCGCGAGCCGCTGACCTTGAAAGAGGTGGGCGACGAGTTGGGCGTGACCAAGGAACGAGTCCGTCAGATCGAGGCCCGCGCTTTGGCGAAGCTCAAACGAGCGGCCGAAGAGAGCAAGATCGAACTGCCGGAATTGAACGTCGAATAAAGCCGTCGGGCGAAGATTACTTCGTCCGACTTCAACGAGGCGCCCCAAGTCAGGGGATCGTGCAAGCGGAGGACGTTGGTTCGTCGTGAAAGAGGCCGTTTTTTCGAGCTGCCGGGCCGTAGGTCCGGGGCCGACGGTCTTTTTCCGGCGTCGACGGCCTCCTTTTTTATTGGCTTTCGCCCAATTTTGTGTGGAAGCCCGCTGGGGGTGAGTAGAGCGGCACGAGTAACGGGTTACGTCGCCCGGTTCGGCCCAAGTCGGTAAATCGGCAAGGTTTACGACCGGGAAAATATCGTGCCGACCGTCTTGCGGCTCAGCGTCGTTTCTGTATCATTATTTGTTTTCATGGGCGGGAATGTTCCTCGGCCGGCGTAGCTCAATTGGCAGAGCAACGGTTTTGTAAACCGTAGGTTGCGGGTTCGATTCCCACCGTCGGCTCTGCTGCAAAGCAGTCGGTCGGTCAAACATGAGATTGAAGAGAGAATAGTTCGCGCGACAAAGCGCGGAGTTGATTGTTCAAAGTTGAGTTGATCGGCGCTTAGCGGCGCAATGGGGGTGCAGTTCGAGCCGAGTGGGATGCGGATTTTACAGTCCGGCTGAGGAGGGTTACCCGAGTGGTCAAAGGGGCCAGACTGTAAATCTGGTGGCTTACGCCTTCACAGGTTCGAATCCTGTACCCTCCACTTGATCCGCATGACATTCGTTTCGATGCAGGGCGCGAGTTTGCATCGTGCGGGTGTAGCTCAATGGTAGAGCGGCTGCCTTCCAAGCAGCATGCGAGGGTTCGATTCCCTTCACCCGCTTGGTAGTCGGCATGTTGGTTGGTTCGACGTCGGTTGTATGTGGTTCGTTGTTTGTGGTCTGTGGTGCGTTGCAGAGAGTTTCAGAAACGAGAGTGATCCCCGACAGGCGACGCCGCTGACGACGAGCAACTGACCACGGATGAGTTTGCTGCTGTAGCTCAGTTGGTAGAGCGCGTCCTTGGTAAGGACGAGGTCACGGGTCCGACTCCCGTCAGCAGCTCTGAGAACGATATTCGCAATTACCCGTTAACTTTTAGTTTTCCATCAAGTCAGAACCCAGAAGCGTAGGGAGCAAGGCAAGCAATGGCCAAGGGAGTATTTGAGCGGACCAAACCGCACGTCAACGTGGGCACGATCGGTCACATCGACCACGGCAAGACCACCACCACCGGTGCGCTCCTGGCCGTACAAGCGGCCAAGGGCTTGGGTCAAGCCAAGTCGTACGCGGATATCGCCAAGGGCGGTACCGTCCGCGACGAAACCAAGACCGTCACCATCGCCGTCTCGCACGTCGAATACGAAACCGCCAAGCGGCACTATGCCCACATCGACTGCCCGGGCCACGCCGACTTCATCAAGAACATGATCACCGGTGCCGCCCAGATGGACGGCGCGATCCTGGTCGTGTCGGCCGCCGACGGCCCGATGCCGCAAACCCGCGAACACATTCTGTTGGCTCGCCAAGTCGGTGTGCCGGCGCTCGTGGTGTTCCTCAACAAGGTCGACTTGGTCGACGACGCCGAGCTGCTCGAGCTCGTCGAAATGGAACTCCGTGAAATGCTGACGCACTACGGCTTCCCGGGCGACGAAATTCCGATCACCCGCGGCTCGGCCAAGGCGGCTTACGATAAGCCGGCCGATCCGGTCGCCAGCAAGTGCATTAGCGACTTGCTCGACACGGTCGACTCGTACATCCCGGAACCGCAACGCGAAATCGACAAGCCGTTCCTCATGGCCGTCGAAGACGTGTTCTCGATCGAAGGCCGCGGCACCGTGGCCACCGGTCGTATCGAGCGCGGCATCGTCAAGGTCGGCGACGAAATCGCCATCATCGGCCTCACCAAGGAGCCGAAGAAGACGGTCGTCACCGGCGTCGAAATGTTCCAGAAGACGATGGATCAAGGTCAGGCCGGCGACAACGTCGGTTGCTTGCTCCGCGGTCTGAAGCGTGAAGACGTCGAGCGCGGCCAAGTGTTGGCCAAGTCCGGCAGCATCACGCCGCACACCAAGTTCGAAGCCGAAGTGTACGTGTTGTCGAAGGAAGAAGGCGGCCGCGCGACTCCGTTCTTCAGCGGTTATCGCCCGCAGTTCTACTTCCGCACGACCGACGTCACCGGCACGGTCAACTTGTTGGGCGGCGCCGAAATGTGCATGCCCGGCGACAACGTCAAGATTCAGGTCGAGCTGATCAGCCCGATCGCGATGGACGAGAAGGTCCGTTTCGCCATCCGCGAAGGCGGCAAGACGGTCGGTTCGGGCGTCGTTACGAAGATCATCGAGTAGTTATCGTCGGCAACTCATCGGCCACTCGACCCGCGGCGGCAGGTCCGTCGCGGGTCGATGCCGTGAGAAGCCGGAAGTTTTGACACGAACGGGCGTAGCTCAATTGGCAGAGCGGCGGTCTCCAAAACCGCAGGTTGCGGGTTCGATTCCCTCCGCCCGTGCCATTCACGTTAGGTAAGTAGTGCGGGTCAACAGGAAGCTGATTCGCGGGACAAGCACGAGGATCGTATGTCGAACGAAGGCGAAGTGATCGGAACGCCGTGGACGCGCGCCATGTTCAGCGCCGAGCTGTACAAGCGCAGTCAGGGCAAGGTCACGCGGCAAGCGACGTTCGGCGCCTTGGCGCTGATCACGGCTCTCGGTTGTTGGTCGCTGAACGCGCAACTGGCGTTCACGGTCCAGCAGTCGACGCGGTACGCGATCGTCGCCGTGGTGTTGTTTGCCGGGTGGTGGCTGAGCTTCCGCTTGGTCAACATGCCGCGGTTTGCCGACTTCCTCATCTCGGTCGAAGCCGAAATGACGAAGGTGTCGTGGCCGACGCGGAGCGACTTGGTGAAGACGTCGATCGTCGTGATGGTCGTGATCTTCGGCATGGCCTTCGTGTTGTTCATGTACGACATCGTTTGGCAGTGGGTGCTGGGAGCAATCGGCGTGTTGCCGCGGCAGTAAATTTAACGTGCAGTAAGTTTGGCGTTTTGAAGCGGGTGCGAGGGGCGGGAGTTCAGTGACGATGAGCGACATGGAATCGACGAATCCGAGCGACGCGGCCGAAAATGCGCCGATGCCCGAAGAAGGCATTGTGGCGTCGCGGTCGGGTATCAAGCCGATTCGCACGGCCGATCAGATCACCGGCCCGAGCACGGTCGAGTCGTGGATGGCCGCGGCCAATGCGTCCAAGGGCGACGTCAAGAAACCGGTCCCCACCGGCAAACGCGATTGGTACATCCTCAAGGTGCAGAGCAACCGCGAAGACTCGATTCGCGAAGCCCTGCAACGACGGGTGCGCATCCAAGGGCTCGACGAATTTTTCGGCGACATCATCGTGCCGATCGAAAAGGTCACTGAGTTCAAGAACGGCAAAAAGAAGGTCGTGAAGCGCAAGCTTTACCCGGGCTACATCGTGCTCAACATGGAGTTGAACGACGACACGTGGTTCCTGGTCCGCGAGACGGGCGGCATCGGCGACTTCACCGGCTCGGGCGGCAAGCCCACGCCTATGGCCGCGGCCGACGTCGCCAAGATCGTGCAGAAATCGGAAGAGAAGACCGACGACGCTCCGAAGTTGAAGATCAGCTTCAACAAGGGAGACCGCGTGAAGATCACGGAAGGCATGTTCGAGAACTTCGAAGGCGAAGTCGAAGGCATCGACCAGCAGAACGGTCGCGTCACGGTCATGATCAACATCTTCGGCCGGTCGACGCCGGTCGAATTGGAATACTGGCAACTCGAAGCACTTTAATCCTGTAGGGAACGCCCTCCGTGGCGTTCCGCGGAACGGGATAGAGCCCGTTCCCTACAAGAGCAGAAACATCCGTAAGCAGAAACATGGCAAAGCAACTCGTCGGTTCCGTGAAGTTTCAAGTCCCCGGCGGCCAGGCCACCCCGGCCCCGCCGGTCGGCACGTCGCTCGGTAAGTTCGGCGTCAACCTCGGCCAATTCGTGATGCAGTTCAACGACCGCACGAAGGAAGCCGGCGGCATGCCGATCCCGGTCGTCGTCAACGTTTACAACGATCGTTCGTTCGATTTCGTCACCAAGAGCCCGCCGGCCGCCGCCCTGCTGAAGAAGGCCGCCGGATTGGCCAAGGGCTCGGGCGTGCCGAACAAGGAGAAGGTCGGCAAGGTCACGAGCAAGCAGGTCCTCGACATCGTGAAGATGAAGATGGCCGACCTGAACGCTCGTGATGAAGAACACGCCAAGCGCATGGTCGAAGGAACGGCCCGCAGCATGGGAATCACCGTCGAAGGCTAGTTGCTAATCGACCCGGCCTTCGCGTCGGCAAGCGACGCGACCCCAAACAAACCAAGAACCCTGAACCAAGAACTCCGAACCGGTCCCATGCCCACTCAATCGAAACGTTTCCGCAAGCTGGCCGAAAAGAATCCGCATCCGGCTAAGAACCCCATGCCGCTGTCCAAGGCGGTAGAAATGCTGAAGACCTTCGGCAACACGAAGTTCGATCAGTCGGTCGAGATTCACATGCGTCTCGGCGTCGACCCGAAGCAGGCCGATCAAATCGTCCGCGGCTCGGTCGTGCTCCCGAACGGCATCGGCAAGACGCTCCGCGTCATCGTCTTCGCCAAGGGCGATCTGGCCGAGCAGGCCAAGGCCGCCGGGGCCGATGAAGTCGGGGCCGATGAGTTGCAGAAGAAGGTCAAAGAAGGTTGGACCGACTTCGACGTCTGCATCGCCGCTCCGGACATGATGGGTCTCGTCGGTCCGCTCGGTAAGGTGCTCGGTCCGCGCGGCCTGATGCCCTCGCCCCGTGCCGGCACCGTGACGCCCGAAATCGCCAAGACCGTCAAGGAATACAAGGCCGGTAAGGTCGAGTTCCGCAACGACGACTACGGCATCGTCCACGCCGTCGTCGGCAAGATCAGCTTCTCGGCCGAGAAGCTGGCCGAAAACATCCAGGCCTTCATCGACTTCGTGCAGCACATCAAGCCGCACGCCGTGAAGGGTGTGTATGTGAAGTCGACCTCGATCTGCGCCACCATGAGCCCGGGCATCCGTCTGTCGGCTTAAGCACCCGCATTTTTCCACTACAACGTTCGCCGTATCGCCTAAAGGTTCGTTATGAGCAAGCTTGTTAAAAACATGATGATCGACGACGTCCGCAAGAAATTGCAGGGCGTGAACGACGCGCTGTTAGTCAGCATCGTCGGTCTCGACGCGATCAAAAACCAAAGCCTGCGAGCCAAGCTCCGCAGCAAGAATATCAGCCTCGTCCTGGTCAAGAACAGCTTGGCCCGTCGGGCGGTAGAAGGCACCCCGCTGGCCCCTGCGTTCGAGCAAGCCGAAGGCTCGCTCGCCGTGGTGTTCGGCGGAGCCGACATCGTCTCGCTGGCCAAAGAAATCACCGCCCTGGCCGACGACAAGGCGATGGCCCCGTTCGAAGCCCGCGGCGGCGTCGTCGACGGTCAACGGATCGGTGCCGCGCAGGTCAAGGAAGTCAGCAAGTGGCCGTCGCGTGAAGAAGTGTTGTCGAAGATCGCCGGTTTGATTCTCGGTCCGGGAGCCCAGTTGGCCGCCATCCTCGGCGGTCCGGCAGGCACGCTGGCCGGTCAGATCAAGTCGATCGCCGACAAGGAAGAAGCTCCCGCAGCCGAGGCCGCGTCCGCTTAAGAGTATGCAGAAGGGCGAGCACAGTAGGCGGTTGCGATCGACTGCGACCGTTGGAGTTCTCGGCCTTAAAAATAAGTTCGTTTATCGTCTTCAGTAACCCGTTTTTTCCGGCACGAACGTCGACCCGCGTAGACCGCTCCCCGTCGTTCTTGCCCAGTAGTGTAGAAGAAAGGATCGCAGAACCATGTCCGATGCAGCCACCGTTGAATACTCCGCCGCCACCAAGGAAATCGGCGACAAGATCGTCGCCCTCACGCTGAAGCAAGCCAAGGAACTGGCTGATTACCTCGAGAACGAACACGGCATCAAGGCCGCCGCCGGCGGTGCCGTGATGATGGCCGGTCCGGCCGCTGCCGGCCCCGCCGCCGCCGCCGCCGAACAGACCGAGTTCGACGTCGTCTTGGAAGCCTTCGGCGAAAACAAGATCGGCGTGATCAAGGTCGTCCGTGCGGCCACGGGCCTGGGCCTCAAGGAAGCCAAGGACCTGGTCGAAGGTGTGCCGAGCAAGGTCAAGACCGGCATCTCGAAGGAAGACGCCGCCAAGCTCAAGAAGGAACTCGAAGAAGCCGGCGCGAAGGTGGCCGTCAAGTAACGGCCCACGGTTCGTTCAGGTTAAATCGGACGTCGCTCACCGTGGGCGGCGTCTGCGACGGTGCGGCGAAGTCGGTCACAACCGGCTCTTGCCGTGCCGCGGGGGTGATAGCCGGAACCAGTGCGCGAGACGTTTTTTTGCTCGTGATCCAGCGCGTCCGTAACGGAGCCGCTGCACGACGCTCGTCGGTCTTTTCGACCGATGCAGTCGTTGCGGCCCAAGGTGCGCGCCGAGTTTGCGTCTCGCGTTGCTCGTTTTTTGCTTCGCCCGTTAAGCCCACTCGGCAGTTCCCGGGGCGAATTGCGTCCTGACCCAGGCGACGCTTTCTCTTCTCGCGAACTGACCGTCCGACCCGCTCTCCGACAAAGTAGGAGTTTGACTTCATGGCGACTTCGGCCGAACGACGCCTCCGCCCGCAACAAGTCCGCCGCTTTGGACGCACCACCGAATACTACACCATCCCCAATCTGACCGACATTCAGGTCCGCAGCTACGAAACGTTCCTGCAACTGGATGTGCCGCAAGACAAGCGCAAAGATCACGGCATCGAAGGCGTGCTGCGCGAAATCTTCCCGGTCGAGAGCTACGACAAGACGTTGAAGCTCGACTACGTGCGGTACGAGTTGGGCAAGCCGCGGTACACGCCCGACGAATGTCGGCAACTGCGGCTGACCTACGGTCGTCCGTTCAAGGTCTGGTTGCGGCTGAACAAAGAGCAGCCGGTCGAAGAAGAAGTCTATCTCGGCGACATGCCGATCATGCTCGGCGGCGGCGAGTTCATCATCAACGGTGCCGAGCGCGTCGTCGTCTCGCAGCTGCACCGCAGCCCGGGCGTCGACTTCATCAGCGAGATGGAAGGCCTCGACAAGCGGCTCCACTCGTGCCGCATCATTCCGGAACGCGGCAGCTGGATCGAGTTGAACGTCACGAAGAAAGACGTGCTCGTCGTCCGCATCGACCAGAGCGGCAAGTTCTCGGCCACCACGCTGCTCCGCGCGATGGATCCGAAGTACGGCACCAACGCCGAACTGATCCGCTGCTTCTACGAGACCGAAACGTTCAAGGTCGTCGACGGCCGCTCGGCCGCCAAGATCGAGAACAAGATCGCCGTCATGGACATCGTCTACCCGGCTTCGAGCGATCGTGCCGGTGAGATCATGGTCGAAAGCGGCCAGAAGATCACCAAGAACGTCGCCGAACTGATCTGCACCTCGGGCGTCACCAGCATCGAAGTGATGGACGACGTCAAAGACGTGCTGCTGTTCAACACGCTGCAAGAAGACGCGACGCAAAGCCACGAAGAAGCCCTGCTGAAGATTTACCAGCGGCTCCGTCCGGGCAACCCGCCGCAGTTGGAAAAAGCGCGGGCCCTGTTCTTCGAAAAGTTCTTCGACACGAACCGTTACCGCCTCGGCCGCGTCGGTCGCTTCCGCATCAACCGCAAGCTCAAGCTCGGCGTGTCGGAAAGCGAAATGACTCTTCGGGCCGACGACCTCATCGCCTCGGTCCAGTACCTGATGAAGCTGCGGGCCGACGATCCGAAGGCTGAAATCGACGACATCGATCACCTCGGCAATCGTCGCCTCCGTACGATCGACGAGTTGGCTTGCGACGAACTTCGCAAGGGCTTCTTGAAGCTTCGCCGCACGGTGCAAGAGCGGATGAGCCTCAAGGAAGTGACCGACATGACGCCGCGCAGCTTGGTGAATCCCAAGAGCGTGTCGGCGGCGATCGAGTACTTCTTCGGCCGCGGCGAGTTGTCGCAAGTCGTCGACCAGACGAACCCGCTGTCGATGCTCACGCACGAACGGCGTCTGTCGGCGTTAGGCCCCGGCGGTTTGAACCGCAAGCGCGCGGGCTTCGAAGTCCGCGACGTGCACATCTCGCACTATGGCCGCATCTGCCCGATTGAAACGCCCGAAGGTACGAACATCGGTTTGATCTCCAGCTTGGCGATCTACTCCGGCGTCGACGAATACGGCTTCCTCGTCACCCCGTACCGCAAGGTCAGCAAGGGGAAGATGAGCGACGAAGTCGTGTGGCTGCGTGCCGATCAAGAGAGCGAAGCGTTCTTGGCTCCGGCCGATACGCCGTTCGAAAACGGCAAGATCATCGGCGACAACATCGTCGCCCGCTATCGCGCCGACTTCCAGTTGATCCCGGCCGACAAGATCGAATACATGGACGTCGCGCCGTGCCAGATGATCGGCGTTTCCGCCGGTCTGATTCCGTTCTTGGAACACGACGACGCCAACCGCGCATTGATGGGTTCCAACATGCAACGGCAAGCCGTGCCGCTGCTCGTGGCCGAGCCGCCGATCGTGGCGACCGGTATGGAACGCGACGTCGCCGCGAACTCGGGCATGCTCGTCCGCGCCAAGCGGAAGGGAACCGTCACCTACGTCGACTCCGAGCGGATCGAGCTCGGCAGCGAAGACGTCTACCACCTCCGTAAGTACACCGGCCTGAATGAACGGACCTGTTTGAACCAAAAGCCGATCGTCGAGATGGGCCAAAAGGTTGAGAAGGGCCAAGTCATTGCCGACGGTGCCGCGACGCACAAGGGCGAACTAGCCCTGGGCCGCAACGTGCTGGTCGGCTTCATGTCGTGGGACGGCTTCAACTTCGAAGACGCCATCATCATCAGCGAAGAGCTGGTGCAGAACGACACCTACACGTCGTTGCACATCGAAGAGTTCGACATCGAAATCCGCGAGACGAAGCTCGGCCGCGAAGAGTTCACGCGCGATATTCCGAACGTCAGTGAGAAGATGCTCCGCAACCTCGACGAAGGCGGCATCGTCCGCGTCGGCACGATGGTGCGACCCGGCGACATTCTGGTCGGCAAGGTCTCGCCCAAGAGCAAGACCGAACTGACGCCGGAAGAGAAGCTGCTCCATGCCATCTTCGGCCGCGCCGGCGAAGACGTGAAGAACGATTCCCTCGAAGTCCCCTCGGGTATCGAAGGGATCGTGATTCACACGCAAAAGTTCTCGCGTCGCATGAGCCTTTCGGAAGAAGAACGAAAGCTGTTCGAGAAGCAACTCAAGGAAGCGGAAGCCAAGGGGAACGAAGGGATCGCCGTCGCGTTCGGCGCGATGGTCGAGGAACTGGAAAAGATCCTCGGCAAGAAGCTGACCGACGAAGACGGTGCCTCGATCGTCCACGGCCAAGAGCACCGTTTCGTGGCCGAGAAGGCGACGAACTTCAAGCTCGAAGCCCTCGACATTCGCAGCCCGCAACGCAAAGCCGACGTCGACAAGGCCTACAAGCAAATGTGGCCGGCGGTCGAAGAAGCGATCGACGTCCGCGACCGCGAGCTGAACTCGATGAAGCGCGGCGACGAGCTCCGCAGCGGCGTGCTGCAGATGGTCAAGGTCTACATCGCCGCCAAGCGTGTGATCTCGGTCGGCGATAAGATGGCCGGTCGCCACGGTAACAAGGGCGTGATCGCCAAGATTCTGCCGCGTGAGGACATGCCGTTCCTCGCCGACGGAACCTCGGTGCAGATCATGCTCAACCCGCTGGGCGTGCCGAGCCGTATGAACGTCGGTCAGATTCTCGAGACCCACTTGGGTTGGGCCGGTGCCAAGCTCGGCTTCCAAGCCGTCACGCCGGTCTTCGACGGGGCCAGCGAAGACGATATTCACAAGTGCCTGAAGGAAGCGGGCCTCCCGCTCAGCGGCAAGGCGCAGTTGTTCGACGGTCGCACCGGCGAAGCGTTCGAGCAGCAAACGACGGTCGGCTACATCTACATGCTGAAGTTGCACCACTTGGTCGACGACAAGGTGCATGCTCGCAGCACCGGCCCGTACTCGCTCATCACGCAACAGCCGCTCGGCGGCAAGGCGCGATTCGGCGGTCAGCGGTTCGGGGAAATGGAAGTGTGGGCCCTCGAAGCCTACGGGGCCGCCTACATCCTGCAGGAGTTGCTCACCGTCAAGAGCGACGACGTCGAAGGTCGCACGAAGATTTACGAGTCGATGGTCAAGGGCGAGAACACGTTGGAGGCCGGCACCCCGGCCAGCTTCGACGTGCTCACGAACGAAATCCGCGGTCTCGGTTTGAATATGCAGTTGGAGAAGCGCCGCATTTAGGAATGGCGAAAGTTCGAGTTTGCGTCTGAGTTCGTCATTCAAGCTAACAACGGAAGGATCACATATGAGCGTCGGCGAAGCCTCTTACGATCGCATTAATGACTACGCCTCGGTGAAAATCAGCCTCGCACGGCCGCACGATATTCGTAGCTGGTCGTTCGGCGAAGTGAAGAAGCCCGAGACGATCAACTACCGTACGTACCGTCCGGAAAAGGACGGCTTGTTCTGCGAGCGGATTTTCGGCCCTGAAAAGGACTGGGAATGCTCGTGCGGCAAGTACCGCGGCATGAAGTACAAGGGCATGATCTGCGACCGCTGCGGCGTAAAAGTCACGCACAGCCGCGTACGTCGCAAGCGGATGGGCCACATCGAGCTGGCCGCGCCGGTCGTGCACATTTGGTTCTTCAAGGCCATGCCCAGCCGCTTGGGCAACTTGCTGGACATGAAAACCAGCAGCTTGGAAAAGGTGATCTACTTCCAAGACTACGTCGTCGTCGATCCGAAAGAGACGCCGCTCAAGCGCCAGCAACTGCTGACGGAAGAAGAATTCCGCACGGCGAAAGAGACGTACGGCGAAGGGGCCTTCGACGCCGAAATGGGCGCCGAAGCGGTCCGCAAACTGCTCGGTCAACTCGATCTCGTTACCCTCTCGCACACCCTGCGCAAGGACTTGGCCGAGACCGGCAGCAAGCAGAAGCAAAAGGACTACATCAACCGCCTGAAGATCGTCGAATCGATCCGCGACTCGGACAACAAGCCCGAGTGGATGGTGCTCGACGTGATCCCGGTCATTCCGCCGGACCTGCGTCCGCTGGTGCTGTTGGACTCGGGCAACTTCGCGACGAGCGATTTGAACGATCTGTATCGCCGCATCATCAACCGCAACAACCGGTTGAAAAAGCTCGTCGACTTGAACGCGCCGGAAGTCATCATCCGCAACGAAAAGCGGATGCTGCAACAGGCCGTCGACGCGCTGTTCGACAACAACCGCTGCAAGCGGCCGGTGCTCGGCAGCAGCAACCGCCCGCTCAAGTCGCTCACCGACATGATCAAGGGCAAGCAAGGCCGCTTCCGCGAAAACTTGCTCGGTAAGCGGGTCGACTACTCGGCCCGGTCCGTGATCGTCGTCGGTCCGAACTTGCACCTGCACCAATGCGGTCTGCCGAAGAAGATCGCGCTGGAGCTGTATCAGCCGTTCATCATTCGCCGCCTGAAGGAACTCGGCCACGCCGACACCATCAAGAGCGCGAAGAAGATGCTCGAGCGCAAGGACGCCGAGGTCTGGGACATTCTCGAAGAAGTGATTCGCAACCACCCGGTGTTGTTGAATCGTGCCCCGACGTTGCACCGCATGGGTATCCAAGCGTTCGAGCCGACGCTCGTCGAAGGCAACGCCATCAAGCTGCATCCGCTGGTGTGCAAAGGCTTCAACGCCGACTTCGACGGCGATCAAATGGCCGTCCACTTGCCGCTATCGATTGAAGCCCAAGTCGAAGCGCACACGTTGATGATGTCGATCCATAACATCTTCAGCCCGTCGAACGGTGCGCCGATTATTTCGCCGTCGCAAGACGTCGTCATGGGTTGCTACTACGTGACGATGAACGTGCCGAACCGCAAAGGCGACGGCATGACGTTCAGCTCATTCGAAGAGCTGATGTTCGCCCACGCTCAAGGCAAGGTCGACACGCACGCCGCCATCAAGGTGCGGCTGCCGAAGGGCCGAAAGCTGAAGGCCGAAGGCGAGCAGAAGGCCGGCGCGCTGATCGACACGACCATCGGCCGCGTGTTCTTCAACGACATGCTGCCGAAGGGCATGCCGTTCTACAACATCGCCATGCGTTCGAGCGAGTTGCAGAAGGTCATTAGCGACAGCTACCAGATGATCGGCCGTCGCGCGACGATCGACCTCTTGGACAGCATGAACCGCTTCGGCTTCCGCTGGGCCACGCGGAGCGGTCTGTCGTTCGCCACCGACGACTTGATCACGCCGGATTCGAAGAGCCGTATCATCGGCGACGCCGAGAAGATGGTGCTCAAGTATCAGAAGCTGTATCAACGCGGCGTCATCACCGAGACCGAGCGTTACAACCAGGTGCTCGACGCCTGGACGCACGCCCGTGAAAAGATCACGGCGGAAATGATGAAGGCGCACGAGAACGATTATCGCACGGAAGGCTACGTCAACCCGATCTACCTGATGGCTCACTCCGGCGCCCGCGGCGGCGTCGAGCAGATTCGTCAGCTAGCCGGTATGCGCGGTTTGATGGCCAAGCCGTCGGGCAAGATCATCGAGACGCCGATTAAGGCGAACTTCCGCGAAGGCCTGACCGTGCTCGAGTACTTCTCCAGCACGCACGGTGCTCGTAAGGGCTTGGCCGATACGGCTCTGAAGACGGCCGACTCGGGTTACCTCACGCGTAAGCTGGCCGACGTGGCGCAGAACGTCGTCGTTACGACGCACGACTGCGGCACGACGCAAGGCATCACGAAGGGAACGATTTACCGCGGCGAAAAGGTCGAAGTCCGCTTGGCCGACTCGATCCGCGGTCGCGTCAGCCGTACGAACATCGTCAACCCGATCACCGACGAAGTGGTCGTCAAGGAAAACGAGCTCGTCACGCCGGCGATTGCCCGCAAGATCGAAGAGATGGGCTTGGAAAAGATCCAGGTTCGCAGCCCGATGACGTGCGAGGCCAACCTCGGCGTCTGCCGCTGCTGCTACGGCATGGACTTGTCGACCGGTGCCATGGTCGAAGAAGGCATGGCCGTCGGCATCATCGCCGCACAGTCGATCGGCGAACCGGGTACGCAGCTCACCATGCGTACGTTCCACATCGGTGGTGCCGGCCAACGCCAGCTGGAAGAAAAGGACATCAAGGCCAAGAAGGCGGGCGTCGTCAAGTTCACGCGACTCAAGGTCGTGCGGAACGCCGAAGGACGCCTCGTCGTGCTCGCCCGGAACGGTGAAATCTCGATCTTGGACGACAAGGGTCGCGAACTCGAGAAGTATGAAATCCCGAACGGTTCGCAACTCGGCGTGGAAGAAAACCAGGCGGTGCAGCCCGGCACGGTCCTCTGCGAGTGGGATCCGCACAGCATCCCGATTCTCGCCGAAGTCGGCGGTAAGGTTCGCTACGAAGAAATCATCGAAGGCGAAACCTACCGTACCGAGAAGGATACGACCGGCAACATCCGCGTCATCATCACCGAGCACAAGGGCGATCTGCATCCGCAGATCATCATTGAAGATGCTTCGGGCAAGATTCTTGACTTCTACTACATGCCGGAAAAGGCCTACATCGACGTCAAGGAAGGGGACATGATCGGCCCGGGCGCCTTGCTCGCCAAGACGCCGCGTGAAGCCGCCGGTACGTCCGACATCACGGGCGGTTTGCCGCGGGTCACGGAAATCTTCGAAGCTCGCAAGCCGAAGGATCCGGCGGTCATCGCCGAAATCGACGGCACGGTCGAGATCTTGGGCGAGAAGCGTCGCGGCAAGCGAACGATCATCGTCCGCAGCGAGAGCGGCATCGAACGCGAACACTTGGTTTCGCACGGCAAGCACTTACGAGTCCACTCGGGCGATTACGTCCGAGCGGGTGAAGCGCTCGTCGACGGTCCGCTGGTGCCGCACGACATTCTCCGCATCTCGGGCGAAGAAGCGGTGCAGCACTATCTGACTCGCGAGATTCAGAACGTGTACCGCAGCCAACGCGTCGAAATCGACGACAAGCACATCGAGATCATCGTCTCGAGCATGCTGCGTAAGGTTCGCATCGAGACGGTCGGCGACACCGGCCTGCTGCCGGGCAGCCTGATGGACCGCATCGAGTTCCGCCAAGCGAACCAGAAGTTGCAAGGCTGCGTGCGGATCACGCAGAAGGGCGACAGCGAATTCGCCGAAGGCAACATCGTGCCGAAGGAAACGCTGGAACAGGTCAACGCTCAGATCGAAGCCCTCGGCGGCACGCCGGCCAAGGGTGCTCGTCCGAAGCCCGCAACGGCCAGCACGCAGTTGCTCGGCATCACCAAGGCCTCGGTGCAAAGCTCCAGCTTCATCTCGGCCGCGAGCTTCCAAGAAACGACGAAGGTGCTGACCGAAGCGGCTCTGGCCGGCAAGGTCGACAAGCTCGTCGGCTTGAAGGAGAACGTGATCCTGGGCCACTTGATCCCGGCCGGTACCGGCTTCAAGACGTACCAGGAATCGGAAGTACGGATCAATCCGCAAGCCCTCGAAGACTTGGCCGCCGAGAAGGACAAGGTGCTGTCGCGCAGCTTCCCGCTGCTCGACGGTGCGACCGCGACGGCCGACGGCGGCGAAGCGGCCCGCAAACCCGAAGCCAAGCCGGCCGCGTCGCTCGACGCCCTGCTGGGCGGCGGCGAAGGGGGAGCGAACTAGCTTCCTCCGAAGTGTTAACCTCGGCCCGCGGCCGGTTCCGATGCAGATCGGGCCCGCCGCCGGTCGAAAATGTCGGAACGAGCCGTTTTCCCGCCGATTTGCATCGGCTTGACGGACCGGACCGACCCGATAGACTAAAAGGCTCGATTTTTATACCCGCAGCAAGTGTAGACTGACCGCGATGCCCACGATCAACCAGTTAGTGAAAAACGGCCGCAAGCCGGCCCGCACGTTCAGCAAGAGCCCCGTGCTCACCAAGTGCCCGCAGAAGCGCGGCGTGTGCTTGCAAGTGAAGACGATGACTCCGAAGAAGCCGAACTCGGCTCTGCGGAAAATCGCTCGCGTTCGCTTGTCGAACGGCAAGGAAGTCACGGTCTACATCCCGGGCGAAGGCCACAACCTGCAAGAACACTCGATCGTGCTCGTCCGCGGCGGTCGCGTTCGCGACTTACCGGGCGTGCGCTATCACATCGTCCGCGGCGCGCTCGACACGTTGGGCGTCACCGGTCGTAAGCAATCGCGCAGCTTGTACGGCGCGAAGAAGTCGTAACGAGATCAATGACGAATGTCTAATGACGAATGACGAATTCGCCTTAGACATTCGTGCTTCGACATTCGTCATTTACAAATCAAAGTTTGAATCGCAGAGAAACTGGAAGAAGTCATGGGCCGTATCACCGCCAGCCGCAAAATGCTCGCTCCCGATGCTCGCTTCAACTCGGACCTGGTGAGCAAGTTCATCAACTGCCTGATGTACGACGGCAAGAAGACCCGCGCCACCAAGGTGTTTTACGACGCCATGGACATCGTGTCGGACAAGATCAAGGACGTCGAGCCGATCGAAATTTTCAATCGCGCCATCGACAACGTGAAGCCGGAAGTCGAAGTCCGCTCGAAGCGCGTCGGCGGTGCGGCCTACCAAGTGCCGATGCAAGTCAACCGCGTCCGTCAGCTCTCGCTGGCCATTCGCTGGGTGCTGATGGCGGTTCGCGAGAAGAAGGGCCGTGCGACGCACGAAAAGCTGGCCGAAGAAATCCTGGCCGCGTACAAGCGGGAAGGGGCCGCCGTCACCAAGCGTGACAACGTCCACCGCATGGCCGACGCTAACAAGGCGTTCGCCCACTTCGCCTGGTAGTTTTGCGGAGGGACTGGAGGCTGGGGACTGGGGGCTGGTGCGACTCGCTCACATTCCAGCCCCCAGCCCCCAACCCCTAGCCCCCTCCGCTCCATGGCCCGCAATCTCGCCGACATTCGCAACATCGGCATTATTGCCCACATCGATGCGGGCAAGACTACGCTCACTGAGCGGATGCTGTTCTACGCCGGCAACATTCACCGGATGGGCGACGTCGACAAGGGGACGACGACCACCGACTTCGACCCGGAAGAGCAAGAGCGCGGCATCACGATCTACGCCGCCTGTGTGACGTTCCCGTGGCGCGATTGCACGGTGAACCTGATCGACACGCCGGGCCACGTCGACTTCACGGCCGAAGTGGAACGTAGCCTCCGCGTGCTGGACGGTGCCGTGGTCGTCTTCAGTGCCCGCGAAGGGGTCGAGGCCCAAAGCGAAACGGTCTGGCGACAGGCCGACAAGCACAAGGTGCCGCGGTTGGCGTTCATCAACAAGTTGGACCGCGAAGGGGCCGACTTTTTCGGCACCGTCGAAGAGATTCGCCATCGCTTGGAAGCGAACCCGGTGCCGATCCAGATTCCGGTCGGCCTCGGCCCGCCGCATCTGCCCGACCGCTTCCGCGGCCTGATCGACTTGGTGCGGATGAAGATGGTGACGTTCCCGGCTGAAGAGCAGGGCCGCAAGGAGCTGCTGGAAGAAATTCCGGAAGAGCTCGCCCTCGACGCACACGAGTGGCGGCACAAGTTGCTCGAAGCACTGTACGACTTCAGCGACGAGTTGATGACGCTCAGCATGGCCGAGGAACCGATTCCCGAAGAATTGCTGCATGCCGTAATCCGCACGGCGACGATCCAGCGCAAGATCGTCCCGTTGCTCTGCGGCACGGCCCTCGATCGGATCGGCATTCCGCCGGTGCTCGACTCCGTGGCTCGTTATCTGCCGAGCCCGCTCGATATTCCGCCCGTCGAAGGCGTGGACCCGAAGAAGCTCGACAAGAAGCTGACGCGCAAGCCCGACCCCGAAGAACCGTTCTGCGGCCTCGTCTTCAAGATTCTCGCCGAGAAGTTCGGCGACTTGGCGTTCGTCCGCGTTTACAGCGGCACGCTCAAGCAAAACAGCCGAGCCCTCAATCCGGGCAAAGACGAGAAAGAAAACATCGCCCAACTCTGGCACATTCAGGCCGACGATCGCAAGCAAGTCGAGAGCGTCGAAGCGGGCGACATCGTCGGCGTCATCGGCCTGCGGCACTCGATCACCGGCGACACGCTGTGCGACGTGAAAGAGCCGATCTTGCTGGAGAAAATCAGTTTTCCCGACACGGTCATCTCGATGGCGATCGAGCCTGAGACGTCGGCCGAGCGCAAGAAGCTCGGCGACGTGCTGGAGATGCTGAAGCGGCAGGATCCGACGTTCCGCGCGGGCGACAGCAGCGAAACGGGCCAGACGATCATCAGCGGCATGGGCGAGTTGCACCTCGAAGTGATCAAGCATCGCCTGTTGCGCGACTTCAAGCTCAACGTCAAAGTCCACAAACCGCGGGTCAGCTATCGCGAGACGTTGAAGTCCGCCGTGGAAGTGACGGGCGAGTGCCGTCAGCAAGTCGCCGGGCAGAACTTGTTCGCCAAGGTCCGCATCCGCGTCGAGCCGACCGGGTCGAATAACGTCTTGGACGCCCTCAAGGAAAAACTCGGCAGCAAGGCGAAGTTTTCGCCGGTGCTGAATCTCGCCGGCGAATCGCTTCCCGCCGCCTATCAAACCGCGGCGACCGAAGTGCTCATGCAGCAGTGCGAAGGTTCGGGTCTGCTCGGCTTCCCGCTGATGGACGTCCGCGTGAAGTTCCTCGGCGGCGAGGCGCACGAAACGGATAGCAATGACCTCGCGTTTCGTCGGGCCGCGGCCGATGCGTTTCATAAGGCGCTGGAAGAGGCCGGCGAGACGCTGCTTGAGCCGATTATGAAGCTTGAAATCACCACGCCGGAGGAGAACCTCGGCGACATTGTGGGCGATTTGCAAAAGCGTCGCGCGACGATCACCGAGACGCTCATCCGCGGTCGCAACACGGTGATCCTGGCCCTCGCGCCGCTGGCGAGCATGTTCGGTTACTCGAACGCCATCCGTAGCCTCTCACAAGGCCGTGCCAGCTGCAGCATGGAACCCGCCGCCTACGGCCCCGCCCCAGACGAAGTGGCCGATACGTTCCGGTTGTAGACGCGGTCACGATGGCCGGAGGCCGTTCGTTCTCAGGCCCAACGGGCCGCCTTCCCTCAGCCCAGCCCGTAGGGCTGGGTATACGATACGTTTGGGATTGGGTTTGTTCGCGGCCTGAAGGGCCGCGTTACGGATCAATCCCACACGTAACGTTCGTCGAACGCGATTTGATATCGCTCAAGAATCCGGCGGAACTCTTCCTGAAACGTTATCGTCCGATGATGCTCTGCTTGGTTCGTGATGTAGGCGATAACCTCGTCGGCGTGCGATTGGCTAACGGAAAACGCACCGTAACCCGCCTGCCAATGAAAATCATCGAATTGAGGGCCTTTCGTTTTGATCCATTTCGACGAACTCGTCTTTACGATCTCGACGATTTGCGAAATCGTCTGCGTCCGTGAGAGCCCGAACAATAAATGGACGTGGTCCTCGACTCCGCCGATTCGTAGCGATGGACAGTCGTGATCGTTTAAAACGACTGCAAGATATGGAAACAGTTCAGCACGTATTTCCGGCGATAACACGCGCGCTCGATGTTTGGTGCTGAAGGTGAGATGTAAGAGAACACGAGACAACGATTGCGGCATGATCGGTCTCCCAACATGGCGGGCGGGATGCGATCGTTATAACGCGGCCTGTCAGGCCGCATCGATGATGGTAAACACCTATACCCAGCCCGTTGGGCTGGGCTGAGGGAACGCGGCCCTTTGGGCCGCCGGATTCGCCACGCTATTTGGCCGATTCTTGCGGCGCGTCCTTGCCGCCCACAAACCCCGGGCCGCCTGCTGCGACGTAGCCGTTGCTTGCTCCTGCCGGATCGGATGTTGCCCAGAACGCGTACAGATCGCCTTGGCGGAGATGGAAACGGAGCCGCACCGGCTGGTTCGCGAGCTTCGCGAGATCGGCGTCGCCGTGCCATTTGAGTTCGACCTGCGTCTTGTCGACGCTGCGGACCGGCTCGCAATTCTCGCGTGTGAACGGCGCGATGGGTTGACCGTCGCGGTCCAAGACTTCGGCGGTCAACTCGCCGTCGGCGGCCGCAACGTTGACGAACAAATGGTTGCCGGTGAATTGGAGCGGCCGCGTCGTCACGGTCCCCTCGGCGTCGGCGTGGAGCGAGGCGAAGCCGTCGCGGCGTAGCGTAGCGAGGCCGACGTAGCTCGGATCGGGATGCCACACCGATTGTTTGCCGCTCACGCCTGCGACGTAGAAGTGCAGCTTGTCGCCGACGACGAGGCAGCAGCCGCCGGCCGACTGCACGTTCCCCCAGTTCCAGGCGTTGCGATCTTCCGACACGCCGCAGAACGCGCGGCGATCAGGCCGCGACCAATGGAACCCGTCGCGACTGAAGCCGACGCACACTTCGTTGATTTTCGGTCGGTCGACCGGCAAGCCGCGCCAGATCGAGAACAGCCCGAGCATCACGCTTTCGTAGGCGACGCAGTCGAGATTGTAGAGTTGCGGCGGGATGAAATCGTTCGGCCGACGAGCGTCGAATTCGAGCTTCAGATCGTCGCGGACCGGGTCGAGCTTGTCGGCGCCGACCCAAAACGTGCGGCCCCGATTGTAGTTGCCGTTCTGCGGCCAACGTCCGCGCGGGACGAGATCGACCGATTCGCAGTAGACGCGGCAGCGGCCGACGTCGGGCGTGCCGCTGCGAATGCCGTACACCCAACGATTGCGGAACGGGTTCTGAAACACGGTCGAGCGGTCGCCGACGTCGTCCGTCTCACCGACGTAGGTCCAATGCACGCCGTCGGGCGACGTGCTGACGCGGATCCGATTGAAGTTGCTCCGCTTGACGACGCGGAACATCTTCCAGCGCTTGGCCGGGTCTTTCTCGAGATCGTCGCGCCAGACGGTCGACGAGTTCCGCATCACCGGTTCTTCATCGCGGAGCACGATGTTCGTGCCCGGCACGACGTCGAATTCCGGCTTCTCCCAGGTGATGCCGTCGCGGCTGACGGCCAGGCACGTGTCGGATTGCGGCGGGGTTTCGGAGTATCGGCCCGCCCAGTACCACATCTTGAACAGTTTGTCCTGCGGGTCGTACCAGACGCCGTCGCTGAACGGCGCGGCCCGGGCTCGGCCGCCCTTGCCTTCCCACGGTTTGTCGGGGCTAAGCACGGGATTGTTCGGATGATACTCCGCCTGATGAAAGCGGCGCTCGAGCGTCGTCTTCTCGATCAGAAAATCATCGACGAACAGTTGCCGGCCGACGTCGATCGGAATCACCTCCGGCGGCGACGTGAGATAGGGCGGCGTCGCCAACGGCTCGCGCGAGAGGGCCGTGTGCATCGGCGGCCAGACGGCAGGCAACTCGATGCCGTTGTAGAGCGTTTCACCGTGAACCGATGGGGTACCGAGCGCGACAACGATCGCCGCCGTCGCGATCCGAAGGGCCGTTCGCATGACTTTGCTCCTTAGGCTTTCGGCCACATCGCGCCGAAGATGCCGCCGAGGATCAGCGAGTAGACAATGGATTCGATCACGTGGCCGACGATGCGGTTCTTGAACCAGACGGATTGCGGCACCATGGCGGCCAGATGCGTCAGCAGTCCGGCCGCGGCGAAGAAGCGGAAGACCGTGATGAACGGCGTCCCGGCGGGGAGGCCGATCGTGCCGAGATAGGCGAGGCACGTGCCGGTGATGACGAAGTAGAGGAACGTCAGCACCAGATTACGGCCCATGTCGTTCTTGAGGAACACGGTGACGATGCCGTTGGGGCCGTCGGCCAATCGTTTTTGAAACGCGGGGTCCTTCATCCGCGCGGAGTCGTCGCAGCTCGGCAGCATGTAGCTGACGCCGCGTTGCAATTTGCAGTCGAGGAACGCCTTGGTGAGGGCCTCTTCGTCGGGGGCTCGTTTCCAGTCGTTCTTGTGCAGGCCCAGCACCATCCACGACAAGAAACTGGTGAAGAACAGGGCGACGGCCGAGAGCAAAATCGGCAGCCAAAGCTGAGCGAGCATGAGGCAAACTCCACGGCAAGAGAAGGACGACGACCGGCGTGTATCGTATCGCACGGGTCCGAGGAAAACATCGTTTCCTCGCCCGTACGGATGCGGTAGGGTGAAAGCCCACGATTCACCGCCGATATTCGGAGGAGAGATCATGCCGTTGCCGCGTCGCACTTTTCTGCAAGCCGCCGGATTGGTGGGGGCCGCAGCGGTCGTCGGCCGTACCGCCGAAACCCAGGCGAATCTTGCGCAGGAATTGGACCGCCTGTCCGTCGCGCCGATCTTGCAGACGGATTTTTTGAGCGAGCCGGTCGTCGTTGAGTCGATCGAATTGCTGAAGAACGGCAGCACCTATTTGTTGCGGACTCGTTCGACCGACGGGGTTGAAGTGATCACGGTGCCGCACCAGGCGAAGACGCCGGTCGCGTATCCGATTCTGCTCAAGCTGGTCGTGCCGGTGTTTGTGAAGCAGGATGCCCGGCGGCTCGAACCGCTGCTCTGGGACCTGTACCGGCATGCAAGCAACTACAAACTGCAAGGTTTGGCGCTCGGCGTGGCGCAGGCGGCCGTCGAGATGGGGCTGTTGGAACTGTTGGCCGTCACGGCGGGGCGGCCGTTGGCCGATCTGTTCGGCGGCACACTCCGGCGCGACGTGCCGGTTTACTATGCCAGCGGCAAGCGTGGCAACACGCCCGAGCAAGAAATCGAGTACCTGCAGCAACTCGTCTCGGGATCGGGCGCGAAAGCGATCAAGTTCCGACTCGGCGGCATGATGAGTCGCAACGCCGATTCGCTGCCGCAACGCACGGAGACGTTGATCCCGCTGGTTCGCAAAACGTTCGGCGATGCGATGACGCTCTACGCCGACTCGAATAGCAGCTACGATGCACCGGAAGCGATCCGCATCGGCCGGATTATGCAAGACTACGGCTACGGTTTTTACGAAGAGCCGTGTGAGTTCGACGATCTGTGGAGCACGAAGCAGGTGGCCGACGCGCTCGAGATTCCCGTCGCCGGCGGCGAGCAGGAGTACAGTTTGCATCGCTGGAAATGGATGATTCAAGAGCGGGGCGTCGACATCGTGCAGCCCGACCTGCACTACGGCGGCGGTTTCTTGCGGGCCGTGCGTGTGGCACGGATGGCGGCCGCGGCCGGAATGAAAGTCGTGCCGCACATGTCGGGCGGCGGGCTCGGCTATCTCGACGTCGTACAGTTCGCGTCGTTCACGCCGAACCTCGGCCCGTTCATGGAGTTCAAAGGGAACACCGATTTGCAGGCGACGTGCGAAACGTCGTCGCTGAAGTGCGAAAACGGCTCGGTTCGCTGTCCGGCAGGCGTTGGCTTCGGCGTGAAGATCGACCCCGATTTTGTGAAGAAAGCGACGCCGGTGACGCTCGGTTAAGATCCTCGTTCCCAGGCTCCGCCTGGGAACGAGATTGTCGCTTGAAATTGAGCCGGCCCTTCGGGCATAGTGCCTTCGCGAGTTCGGGCCGGATGCATACGGCTCCGAGCTCGCGCCCTGCGGTGCCGGCGAGAAATGCAGCCGTCTGCGAAGAGGCTAGAACAAAGTCGCTTCGAACCACAGCCGGAAGGCCCTCGCCGCTTTCATCGGGGTCCTGCGGTTGATCGCGAACGGGAAGTCGCGACGACACCAACACGCAGGACCGCAGTCGCCCTGAGTCGTATCCCTTTCGGCCCGCTGCTCGACGAATGCTCCGTCGCGCAAGACCCCCGATCGGCTAATGCGACCGGCTCGACGAAGGGTCTTTTCCAGTGCGTCGTCGTCCGATCCCGCGCGATCGGGCACCCGCTTGTTCATGCAGGTTCGGTTCGAAGTCTGCCAACGTCACGATCGCCCGCCGGACGACGACGCCGAATTTTCTTACGGCCGCTGCTGTGTGACTCTGCGCGCCAAGCTATTTGGCAGTGCACGGCACGGTGGTTGCATCCTGGGTGGGATGTCCGCGTCGCGTTTCTCAGGGAGGCTGTTATGGTTCGCATTTGCGCCGTTGTTGCGTTATTTTCGGCCCGGTTGATGGTGGCCGTATTCGACCTGGGAACGCCGGAGCCGCCGGCCGGCCTGAATGCGAGCATTCCGGTCAATCATCAAGCGGCCGCCGAACTGCCCCCGACGATTATTTCCGGCCTTCCGGAAGACGCCGGCACGCTGCGTCGCTAGTCTTTCTCAGCGACGAATGACGCGATGTTTTTTCGCCGTTTTGCGGGCTATCAGTTCGCCTGTTTGGCCGAAGTCGGCCGAATGGCGAGATTTTTGGGCCGGCTTCGCCGGCGATTTCCCAGGGTTGCAGGGGTAGGGTCGAGTTTCCTGCCGGAAATGCCGAAAATCTAGGTCTTCAGATCTTCTTGGCGGGGCCGTTGACAGCACCCGGCTGGGGTTTGTAGGATTGCCGTTTCCCAAATTTTGGGAAGCAGCCCACTGTGACCTTCTAAGCACGAGACGAGACGCAAGCCGTGGCCGGAACGACTCACGAAATCATTCGCATTCGGATGGAAGCCTACGATCACTCGGTCCTCGACCAGAGCGCCGCGGAGATCGTCGATACGGCCAAGCGGACCGGCTCGGAAGTTCACGGACCGATTCCGCTGCCGACTCGGATCGAGCGGTACACGGTGTTGGCGGGACCGCACATTGATAAGAAGGCTCGTCAGCAGTACGAGATCCGGACGCACAAGCGCCTGATCGACATCCTGCGTTCGACGGCCAAGACGATTGAAGCTCTAAACAAGCTCAGCTTGCCGGCAGGCGTTGACATCAAGATCAAGGCCTCGGCTCGGCACTAAACGAAACCAAACACAGAACTTTTTCCATGCAACGGAAGTCCGGTGGGTAACCGGCGGCATCGCTGCCGACTCCCAACGGACAACACCACGCAAGGCGAACGACGATGGCTATGGGATTACTCGGCCGCAAGGTCGGGATGACGCAGATTTTTGGTGAGAACGGCGAATCGCTGCCGGTGACCGTGATTCAATGCGGTCCGTGCCATGTCCTGCAGGTTCGTTCGCAAGAGCGCGACGGCTATGAAGCCGTGCAGTTGGGCTTTCTCGACAAGCCCCGCCGGTTGGCGTCGCGTAGTGAGCGTGGTCATGTGGCAAAGCTCGACAGCAAGCGGGCTAAGCGTCTTTCGGCCGGCGGCGAAGCAGCTGCCAAGGCCGAGTGCGAGCCGAAGCGGCTCGTCAAGGAATTCCGCGACGTCAAAGGCGGAATCAAGACGGCTGACTACAAGGTCGGTCAGGCTCTGACGGTTGAGCTCTTCAACGGCGTCAAGTCGGTCGACGTCACGGGCGTCACCAAGGGCCGCGGCACGGCGGGCGTCATGGTTCGCCACAACTTCCAAGGCCAGCGAGCCACGCACGGTACCAAGAAGGTGCACCGTCACGCCGGTTCGACCGGTTGCAATACGTGGCCTGCCCGTACGTTCAAGGGCAAGCGCATGGCCGGTCGTCACGGTAATGAAAAGAGCACGATGCGGAACATCAAGCTCGTTCGCATCGACGTCGAGAACGGCCTGCTGCTCGTCCGCGGCGCGGTGCCGGGCCCGAACGGCGGTTACATCTCGGTTCGCCCGACGAATATCCTCCGCTAGTTCCATACGCACACGAATCAGCAGCACGAATCAACGGTAGACACGAAGGACGGATCGGTATGGCAAGCCTGCCCATTTACAATCGCTCGGGCGTCGAAGTCGGCAAGTACGACATCGACACGGCCGTGCTCGCGCCGGAAATCAACAAGCAATTGTTGCACGACGTCGTCGTGATGTATCAGTCGAACCTTCGTCAAGGCACGGCCAAGACGAAGACGCGGGCTGAAGTCGCCGGTTCGACGAAAAAGATGTACCGCCAAAAGGGTACGGGCAACGCTCGCGCCGGTTCGCGTCGCAGCCCGGTCCGTTTGGGCGGCGGTCACACGTTCGCCAAGCGTCCGCGCAACTGGTACTTCCGCCTGCCGAAGAAGGCCGTGCAGTTGGCGACCCGCATGGCGGTCGCTTCGCAAATTGCCGACGGCAACGTGGTGGTGATCGACGAGTTGAAGCTCGCCGGCCCCAAGACCAAGGAAATGCAGGGCATTCTCAAGGCGTTGAAGATCGCCGGCCAAAGCCTGCTGGTGACGACCGCCGAGTTGGACAAGCCGGTTTACTTGAGTGCCCGCAACATCGACAAAGTCACGGTTTCGCCGGTGGCTGATCTGAACGCCTTGTGCGTTCTTATGCCGCGTAAGGTGCTGGTGACGAAGGCCGCGCTCGACGCGATCAAGCAAAAAGCGACGGCCGCCGCCGAGTAACAGAAGCGAAGAAGGTGCAATATGATTACGAAGACCCATGCCGTGCTGCGACCCGACCAGGTGATCCTGCGTCCGCTGGTCACCGAAAAGGGCGTGCATCGTTCGACCCGGCACAATGCTTATGCGTTCGAGGTCGCGCCGACGGCGACGAAGATCGACATTCGCCATGCGGTCGAAGAGTTGTTTCACGTCAAGGTGGTCGGCGTGAACACGCAGTACCGCAAGGGCAAGCCGCGCCGCACGCGGATGAAGGCCGCCCACACGCAAGATTGGAAGAAGGCGATCGTTACGCTTCACGCCGACAGCAAGATTGACTTGTTCTAAAGCATTAACGGTTCGCGACTCCTCGTCGCGAGCGGAGTAAAAGAGATAAGATCATGGGTATTCGACGATACAAGCCGGTGACGCCGGGCCGCCGCGGGGCGAGCGTGAGCGATTTCGCCGAGCTGACCAAGGGTGCGAAGCCCGAGAAGTCGCTGCTGGTTCGCAAGAAGAAGAAGGGCGGCCGCAACAACCAAGGCGTCATTACGGCGCGGCATCGCGGCGGCGGTCACAAGCGGCACATCCGCTTGATCGACTTCAAGCGAGATAAGGACGGCATCCCGGCCAAGGTCGATTCGATCCAATACGATCCGAACCGTTCAGCCCGCATCGCCCTGCTGGTTTACGCCGACGGTGAGAAGCGATACATCATCGCTCCCGAAGGTTTGGAAGCCGGTGCCACGGTGCTCAGCGGCGCCGATGCTCCTCCGTCGGTCGGCAATGCCTTGCCGCTGCGGAACATTCCGATCGGCCTGAAGATTCACGCCATTGAAATGCGTCTCGGTAAGGGTGCTTCGCTCTGTCGTTCGGCCGGTACGGGTGCCGTTCTGGCTGCTCGCGACGCCGACTGGGCGCAGATCAACTTGCCGAGCGGTGAAATTCGCCGCGTGCCGGCCAGTTGCAAGGCCACGATCGGCGGCGTCGGCAATGCCGACCACATGAACATTGTGATCGGCAAGGCCGGTCGTAACCGCTGGAAGGGCATCCGTCCGTACAACCGCGGTACGGCCATGAACCCGATCGACCATCCGCACGGCGGTGGTGAAGGCCGCACGAAGGGCGGTCGTCACCCGGTCAGCCCGAGCGGCAAGCTCGCCAAGGGCGGCCGCACCCGCAAGCCGAGCAAGCCGGGCAGCGGCTCGATCGTGCGTCGTCGCCGTTCGCGTCGTTACGGTCAGATCAAGATGCGTTAAGAGTCGCTTCGTTCAAGTCGCTGAGAACCGGAAGTTAAAGAGTAAGTGCTATGGGACGTTCGCTGAAAAAAGGCCCGTTCGTCGACCCGAAGGTGTTTGCCAAGGTCGAGAAGCTGAACGAGCGGAATGCCAAGGACCCGATCAAGACGTGGGCTCGCCGCTGCACGATCATTCCGGAGTTCGTCGGCCACACGTTCATGGTTCACAACGGCAAGGCGCACATCAAGGTATTCGTCAGCGAAGAAATGGTCGGGCACAAGCTCGGCGAGTTCGCCCCGACGCGGGTGTTCCGCGGTCACGGCGGCGTGAAGAAGAAGGAAGAGAAGTAGTCCGCGTTGCATAGCCGGACCGTCTCGGTCCGGTTCTGAAAGCACGAAACAACGTCAGGTTCGTAATCATGGCTTACACCGCAACACACCGCTTTGCCCGCATCAGCCCGCGTAAGGTCCGCTCGTTGGCGAACCTGATCCGCGGCAAGCATGCCGACCAAGCTTTGGATATTTTGAAGTACATGCCTCACCGCGGCGCTCGGCTGTTGGAAAAGGTGCTGAAGAGCGCCTTGGGCAACGCCGAAGACCGTCGGGCGAACGACGTCGGCGGGCTGGTCGTCACCGACGCTCGCGTCGACGGCGCCCCGATGTTCAAGCGGATCAAGCCGGTCTCGCGAGGCCAGGCTTACATGATCAAGCGTCGTTCGAGCCACATTAAAGTGTCGTTGGACAGCCTGTAATCGAGTCACGATAAGTTATTCGCGACGGACGTCGCACAGAAACGGAATCGGATATGGGTCAGAAAGTTAATCCCGTCGGCTTTCGCACCGGCATCATGGTCGGTTGGAAGAGCCGTTGGTACGCCTCGAAGAAGGAATTCGGCGATCTCCTGATGGAGGACTTCAAGGTCCGCAAGTTCATCAAGGAGAAGTTCAAGAGCGCCGCCATTCCGAAGGTCGAGATCGAACGGACGCGCGACGAAGTCAAGGTCGTGCTGTTCACGGCTCGCCCGGGCGTGATCATCGGCCGCAAGGGTCAGGAAGTGGAACGGCTGCAAGCCGAACTGCAGGGCCTGATCGGTCGTCGCGTGAACATCAAGATCGAAGAAGTTAGCCGCCCCGAGATTCAAGCGCAGCTGGTAGCCGAGGACATCGCCGAGCAATTGCAAAAGCGAGCCAGCTTCCGCCGCACGATGAAGCGCTCGGCCGACCAGACGATGGAAGCCGGCGCGAAGGGGATCAAGATTCAACTGGCTGGACGTTTGGGCGGGGCAGAAATGTCGCGCCGCGAAAAGCAAATCGCCGGAGCGATGCCGCTCTCGACGTTACGAGCCAAGATCGATTACGGCTTCACCGAAGCCAGCACGCCGCAAGGTAACATCGGCGTTCAAGTGTGGGTCAACCAAGGTATGTACGAGGACGACGCCAATGGCGATGATGCCCAAGCGGGTCAAGCACCGAAAAAGCCAAAGAGGACGTATAAAAGGTGAGGCCACGCGGGGCAACCGCGTAGTCTTCGGCGATTACGGCCTGCAAGCGACGCAGGGCGGGTGGTTGAGCGCGCAAACGATCGAAGCCGGTCGTGTCGGCGCTCAGCAATACCTCCGCGGCGAAGGTCGGCTGTACGTCCGTGTCTTTCCGCACAAGTCCATTACGTCGATTCCCCTGGAAACGCGTATGGGTAAGGGCAAAGGCGAACCGGAGTACTGGGCTGCGGTCATCAAGCCGGGCACGGTGCTGTACGAAATCGCCGGCGTGCCGGAGAGTGCGGCCAAGATGTGCTTCCGCCGTTTGGCTCACAAGATGCCGATGTCGGTGCGGTTCATCCGTCGCCGGGTTATGTAACAAACGGTGTGATGTAAGAACACTGATTGCATTGTAAGGATCGAGAACGATGAAAGCCGCTGAACTACGAGAAATGAGCGACGAGCAACTGTCGCTGACCTTGAAGGAAACGACCGAAAGCCTGTTTCGGTTGAAGATCAAGGCTCAGACCGAAAAGCTCGAGGCTCCGACCGAGTTGATGAAGCACCGTCGCTTGGCGGCCCGCATCAACACGGTGCTGCGTCAGCGTGAACTGAAGAAGGCTGCGACCACGTAGCTCACAACGAAGAACCACGAACCAAGAACCAAGAACGATTTACCGTCATGCCTAAGCGAATTGCCGTCGGCGTCGTCACGACCGACAAGATGGAAAAGACCCGCCGCGTTGAAATTCCGCGCTCGGTGCGTCACGCCAAGTACGGCAAGATTCTGCGCCGCAAGACGGTCTGCCACATTCACGACGAGAACAACGAGTCGCACATCGGCGATACGGTCGAGATCGTCGAATGCCCGCCGAAGTCGCGGCTCAAGCGTTGGGCCTTGGTCCGCGTCGTGAAGAAGAGCACGATCGTCGACTTGGCCGCGCTGCGTGCGGCCGAGAAGGCCCAGCACGACGCCGAACAAGCCATCACCGAGAAGCCGCCGACCAAGTAAAGGATTCAATGCGAACGCCGCGGCAACCCGCCGCCTAACCGTTTGCCTGAGGAACGCAACCATGATTCAAATGCAAACCCGCATGGCCGTCGCCGACAACACCGGCGCCAAAGAGGTCATGTGCGTCAAAGTGCTGGGAGGCACGCGTCGCCGCTACGCCGGTCTGGGCGACATCGTCGTCTGCAGCGTGAAGTCGGTGATCGCGGGCAGCGAAGTGAAGAAGGGCTCGGTCGTGAAGGGGGTCGTCGTCCGCTGCAAAGCGCCGACTCGCCGCAGCGACGGCAGCTACGTCCGCTTCGACGCCAACGCCCTGGTGCTCATCGACAACGATAAAAATCCTCGCGGCACGCGCATCTTCGGTGCCGTCGCCCGCGAGTTGCGTGAGAAGAACTTCATGAAGATCGTCAGCCTGGCGTCCGAGGTGGTGTGATATGCGAATTAAAGTCGGCGATACGGTGAAGATCATTGCGGGCGACGACCGGGGCGAAACCGGTAAGGTCACGCGCGTGCTCACCGCCAAGAACAAAGTTGTGGTCGAAGGCTTCAACAAGGTCTTCAAGCACGTTCGGCGGAGCCAAAAGAATCCGCAGGGCGGTCGCTTGCAGATTGAAATGCCGCTGCACGTTTCGAACGTGATGCTGGTCTGTCCGACGACCGGTCAACCGACGAAGGTCGGCATGCGGAAGACGGCCGACGGCGGCAAAGAGCGGTTCTGCAAAGTCAGCGGTTCGTCGGCCGGGTTGGTCACGCCGCCGGCGTCGAAGCGAATTGCCGATCGCAAGAAGAAGAGCTAACGAGTTAACGCGAGTCCAATAGTTCGACGCCCAAGCGTCGCAGGTTAAGTAGGTTCGTCATGGCTGCTAAAGCATCGAAAAAAGATACGAAGGGCCCGGAGTCGACGGTGGTCGCTCCGGCCGTGCCGCGGTTGCAAGAAAAGTACGCGAAGACGGTGTTGCCGTATCTCAGCGAAAAGCTGGGCCGTACCAACCCGCACGCCTTGCCGCGACTGACGAAGATCGTCGTCAGCATGGGCGTCGGCAGTGCGACGCAAGAAAAGAAGCACATGGAAGAGGCGCTGGCCGCGCTGACGATCATCACCGGCCAAAAGCCCGCCCCGTGCAAGAGCCGCGTCGCCATTTCGAACTTCAAGCTCCGCGAAGGGCTGGAGATCGGCGCCAAGGTCACGCTCCGCGGTCCGCGGATGTGGGAGTTCTTGGATCGGCTGATCGCCATCGTGCTGCCGCGAGTTCGCGACTTCCGCGGTTTGAATCCGAATGCGTTCGACGGCCACGGCAACTACAGCCTCGGCCTGACCGAACAGTTGGTGTTCCCCGAAATCAACGCCGACAAGTTCACCCGCCCGCAAGGCATGAACATCGCCTGCATCACGACGGCGACCAGCAATGACGAAGGCCGCGAACTGTTGCGGGCCTTGGGCATGCCGTTCCGCGTGGAAGAAGACAAGAAGAAGTCGCCGGCCGCGTAGGCTTGCGATGAGTTTGACTGACTGAGTGAAGTAAAACGTCAAATCGAAGAGTAACCGGGAATGGCAAGTAAATCGAAGATCGCGAAAGCGAACCGGACGCCGAAGTTCTCGTGCCGTCGTGAGTCGCGCTGCAATTTGTGCGGTCGGCCCCGCGCCGTGTATCGCAAGTTCGGTCTGTGCCGGATTCACTTCCGGGAACTGGCCGACAGAGGTTTGATCCCCGGTCTGCGTAAGGCCAGTTGGTAAGAGAGAGCCGAGCCGGTAACCGAGCGAGCAGTTAACAGAGACCTAGCAAGATGATGACCGATCCTATCGCCGATATGCTCACCCGCATCCGCAACGCGGTCCGCGTGGAGCATCCGTCCCTCGACCTCCCGCTTTCTAAGGTGAAAAAGGGAATGGCCGAAGTGCTTAAGCGCGAAGGCTACATTTGGGACTTCGAAGAAGTCGGAGACGAACCCCAGCGTCAACTCCGCCTGCACCTGAAGTACGGCCCGAACGGCGAGCGCGTGATTCGCTTCATCAAGCGGGTCAGCACTCCCGGTCGCCGCGTGTACAGCGGCTCGCGCGAGTTGCGGCCCGTGCTCAACGGCCAAGGTATCAAGATTATCAGCACCAGCCGCGGCGTGGTGAGCGACCGCGAAGCGCGGCAACGCAAGCTCGGCGGCGAAGTGCTGTGTGAGCTCTACTAAACCAATCGAACATATTTAGCCGCGTCGCTCCTGGACGCGTGTGAGTTGAGGAAGTAACGATGTCGCGTATCGGTAAGAAACCGGCGAAGATTCCCACCGGCGTCAAAGTGACGGTCGACGGCGGCAATCTGCTCGTCGAAGGTCCCAAGGGAAAGCTGAAGCAGGCGCTGCGGCCGGAAGTCACGATCTCCGTGGCCGACGGCAATGCGGTGGTTGCCCGCACGGAAGAGACGCGACAAGGTCGGGCCATGCACGGCCTGTATCGCGCCTTGCTCGTCAACATGCTCAAGGGTGTGAGCGAAGGGTACGAGAAGAAGCTGGAAATCGTCGGCGTCGGATATCTCGCAGCCTTGGCGGGTAAGGTGCTGCAAGTGCGGGCCGGCTATGCCAACGAAATCCAAGTGCCGATTCCCGAAGGGCTGAAGGTCACCTGCCCCGACCAGAATCACATCATCATCCAGGGCGTCGACAAGCAGATGGTAGGCCAGTTCGCGGCCGAAGTCCGCTCGATCCGCAAGCCGGAACCGTACAAGGGTAAGGGCATCCGCTACGACGGCGAAGTCGTACGTCGCAAGGCCGGTAAGGCCGTCACTAAGTAATCACGCAACCGCGAAACAGCATCCGTTTAAAAAACGCAGCATCCGCTTAAGAATTGAAGGGTACGACCGTGGGTCGCCAGAAACTTCTCAACGTCCAACGCAAACGACGCGGCTTTCGAGTTCGCAACCACGTCAAACGCGTCAGCACGCGCCCGCGGCTGAGCGTTTTCCGCAGCCGTTCGAACATTTACGCCCAGATCATCGACGACGAGTCGGGCAAGACGCTCGTCGCGGCTTCGTCGATGGAAAAGTCGTTCAAGGACGGCAACAAGTACGGCGGCAACAAGGATGCGGCCAAGCTCATCGGCAAGGCGATTGCCGAGCGGGCCGTCGCGGCCGGCATCAAGGAAGTCGCCTTCGATCGCGGCAATTACAAGTATCACGGACGCGTGGCGGCCGTGGCCGAAGGGGCTCGCGAAGGCGGCCTCTCGTTCTAACTCTGCACAACTGAAAACGATCAACGCAATTTTTCGGAGCGAATCCTGTGTCAAGTGGTGAACGTGGCGGCGGCGAGCGACGAGGCAGACGCGGCGATGGTGATCGCGGTGGCGATCGCAATAGCGGTATCATCGACCGGTTGGTCAAGATCCGTCGTTGTGCCTGCGTCGTGAAGGGCGGCCGTCGGTTTAGCTTCACGGCCATGGTCGTCGTCGGCGACGGCAAGGGCAAAGTCGGCTACGGCTATGCCAAGAGCAACGAAGTCCCGCCGGCTGTCGAAAAGGCGACCCGAGAAGGGGGCCGTAACCTGAAGGAAGTGAACCTGAACGGCACGACGATCCCGCATCGCGTACAAGGTCGTTTCGGTGCGGCCTCCGTAGTCATGTTGCCCGCCGCCGCCGGTACCGGCATCATCGCCGGAGCCAGCGTCCGCGCCGTCTGCGAAGCGGTCGGCATCCACGACATTCTTACGAAGAGCTTCGGCTCGACGAATCCGCATAACTTGGTCAAGGCGACGCTCGACGCGCTGCAGCAGCTCCGCTCGCGGCAAGAGATCGAACGTCTGCGAGGAGTCAGCCTGTCATGAATCTGCACGAAGTAAATCGCGGCATCAAGAAGCACAAAAAGAAACTGCGCGTCGGTCGCGGCTCGGGCTCGGGCCACGGCAAGACGTCGTCTCGCGGTCACAAGGGCCAAGGCCAGTTGGCCGGTTGGACTTTGCACCCGGCGTTCGAAGGCGGCCAGATGCCGCTCTATCGCCGCATTCCGAAGCGCGGCTTCAACAACCGTTGGGCGCTGAAGGTGATGACGGTCAACGTCGGCGACATCAACGAGTCGTTCGAAGCCGGCACCGAGATCACGCCTGAAGCGTTGTCCCAAGCGGCCAAGGGACGCTACGACGTGCTCAAGATCCTGGGCGACGGCGAAGTGACGAAGAAGTTCAAGGTTTCGGCTCACGCCTTCAGCAAGTCGGCGGCCGAGAAGATCAAGGCTGCCGGCGGCGAAATCGTGATCCTGCCGGGCGTCGCCCCGGTGGTGAAAGGCGAAAAGCGGGCCAAGAAGAAGACCGCGAAGGCCTAAAGGAGCCAGAGCCTTAAGGAGTCAGAACCTTAAGGGACGGTGGTCGTCAGACCGCTCTTGTTGCTTCCGAGCAGGCAAGTGCATACTACCCACGTCGCACCCTCGTAAACTACGGATAGCAAGGCCATGTGGGAAAAGATACGCGTCGTCTTCACGATCCCCGAGTTGCGGCAGAAGATCCTGCTGACCTTGGGGCTGCTGGCCGTTTATCGCGTCGGCTTTTGGATCCCGCTGCCGGTCGTCGACCCGGAGCGGATGAAGAACTTCTTCGAAGCGACGGCCAACGAGGGGATGCAAAAAATCCTCTCGCAAGTCGCTACGTTTAGCGGCTCGCAACTCAGCCAGGCCACGATCTTCGGCCTCGGCATCATGCCGTATATCTCGGCCTCGATTATCTTCCAACTGCTCGCCAGCGTGTGGAAGCCGCTGGAAGAGTTGCAGAAGGAAGGCGAAGCGGGCCGCAAGAAAATCAACGAGTACACCCGTTATGCGACGGTCGTGCTCTGCTTGTTCCAAAGCTGGTTCTACGTCAAGTTCCTCGTCGGCGATCCGGGCAAGGGTACGTCGCTCGTGCATCCCGACTTCATCGTCGACGGCGGGCTGCCGTTCACTTGGTACGCCGTCTCCGTGTTGACGATGACCGCCGGCACGATCTTCCTGATGTGGCTCGGCGAGCAGATCGACGAGTTCGGCATCGGCAACGGCATCAGCTTGTTGATCATGGCCAACATCTTGGCCCGCATGCCCAGCGCGCTCATCGAGCTCTTCGGCCCGCTGTTCACTGGCGAAGGCATGGTGCTCGGCAGCACGGCGGGGCAGGTCGGCATTGAAAAGTTGATCTTACTCATCGGCCTATTCGTCGGCGTCGTCTTCGGCGTGGTCTTTATCTACAAAGGCCAGCGCCGCATTCCGATGCAAAGTGCTAAGCACGTTCGGGGCCGGCGTGTGTTCGGCGGCAATCGGCAATACCTGCCGCTGCGTGTCAATCAGGCCGGCGTGATGCCGATCATCTTCGCCAGCAGCTTGTTGTTGTTCCCGGCCTTCTTCGTCGGTTGGCTCGCCGGTTCGTTCCCCAGCGCCGGTTGGTTGCGGACCGTTGAAGCGGCGATCGCCGGCAGCACGGCGTTCACGCACAACGTGCTCTACGTGCTGTTGATCTACTTCTTCTGCTACTTCTGGACCGCCGTCACGTTCAATCCCAAGGACATGGCGGAGAACCTGAAGGGTTGGGGGTCGTTCATCCCCGGTTATCGGCCCGGTCGTCGGACGGCCGACTACCTGGAAAAGGTCATGATGCGGATCACCTACGTCGGTGCGGCGTTCTTGGCCGTCGTGGCCATTGCCCCGACGATCGTCACGGCCACCGCCACGATCGACCCGACGTTGGCCAGCTTCTACGGCGGTACCAGCCTGCTCATCGCCGTCAGCGTGGCGGTCGATTTGGTGCAGAAGATTGACAGCCACTTGGTCATGCGGAACTATAAGGGCCTTACGGAGTAGTTCGCTCGGCATTTGCCGAGGCTCGATCGCCGGGGTGGAAACGAGCGATTGCGAATCCCCGTCCTCCCGCCGCCGTCGGTCGTCGCTCTAAGGTTTTTTCGATGCGTCTCATTTTTCTCGGTCCTCCCGGCGCCGGCAAAGGGACGCAATCCGAGCGGCTGCTGCGATACCTGAGAATTCCGCATCTCTCGACGGGCGACATGCTCCGCTCGGCCATCGCCGGGCGAACTCCCGAAGGTGCGAAGGCCGAAGAGTACATGTCGGCCGGGCAGTTGGTTCCCGATCCGATCATCCTCGACATGGTCGGCGCGCGGCTGGAGCAACCCGACTGCGCCGCCGGTGCGCTGTTCGACGGCTTCCCGCGCACGCTCGGTCAGGCGCAGGCCTTGGACGATTACTTGCAATCGCACGGCCGACCGCTCGACTTGGTGTTGGAGCTGCGCGTGCCCGACGAAGCGGTGATCAAGCGTCTCAGCGGTCGCGGCCGGACCGACGATCGCCCCGAGGTGATCGCCGAACGCTTACGAGCTTACTGGTCGCAGACGCGACCGTTGACCGACTACTACACTCAACGCGGACTCTTGGAGACGATCGACGGGATCGGCTCGCCCGATGAAGTGTTTGAACGAATCAAGAACGCCGTCGATAAGCGTCGCGGGTCGGGCCCTCGACGGTCGCCGCCGTCGTCGCGATAACCGACGATGAACGAAAAGCGAGCTGCGAAGTGATGCCTGCCTTGAAATCTCCGCGTGAAATCGGATTGATGCGCCAAGCCGGCCTGGTGAATTGGGGCGCGCATCAAATTGCCGCCGCCATGGTGAAGCCCGGCGTCACGACCGGCGAGATCGACGCCGCCGTCGAAAAGTACTTCATCGAAAAAGGCGCGACGCCGCTGTTTAAAGGCGTCCCCGGCAAGGTGCCGTTTCCGGCCGTCTGTTGCATTTCGGTGAACGATGAAGTGGTTCACGGCATCCCCGGACCGCGCAAACTCAAGGAAGGCGACGTCGTCAGCATCGACACCGGCAACAAGCTCAACGGTTGGTGCGGCGACTCGGCGATCACGCATCCCGTCGGCAAGATCGACTCCGAGTCGCAGAAACTGCTCGACGTGACGAAGGGAACGCTCGACATCGCGATCGAGATCTTTCCAGCACAGTGGGATCCGAAGCTTGGAATTCACGTGACTTGAAGTCGCGG